>Ga0315339_1001330_pt1 | contig 22556 bp, 33 predicted proteins | sample ASW17metaG_FD_204514 | JGI IMG/M metagenome (GOLD analysis project Ga0315339, IMG submission 204514) | Ammonia-oxidizing marine archaeal communities from Pacific Ocean, United States - ASW #17 | ecosystem: Environmental > Aquatic > Marine > Oceanic | place: USA: California | collected 2016-12-05
TCGCCACGACGCTCACCGTCATCGCCACGACGCTCACCGTCATCGCCACGACGCTCACCGTCATCGCCACGACGCTCACCGTCATCGCCACGACGCTCACCGTCATCGCCACGACGCTCACCGTCATCGCCACGACGCTCACCGTCATTGCCACGACGCTCACCGTCATCGCCACGACGCTCACCGTCATCGCCACGACGCTCACCGTCATGGTCATGCTCGAGCATCATGTTGATGTATCCCTCGCCGTCGCCGTCTAAATTTCCGTCATTAAGCAAGTCTTCCAAGATAGTATTGATTTCTTCTTCTGCATTTTCCCAGTCCTCTTCGCTAATATCGGGCTCGCCAGCCGTCTCCCGCTCTTCCGGGGTCAAAAGCAGATGCTCAAGCATCAAAGATGCTGCATCGGAGAGTTCGTCTTCTTCAAGGACGTCCTCAATTAATTCAGCCAAGACCGGCGGTGGCGAGGGGGGGCCCGTGTGCTCGAAGCAAGGCTCACCGAGGTCAAATGCACCATTTCCATTGCAATCGCTGTAAGCACCACATCCTCCATCTTCACCTGGAGGATTATTTGGATATTCTAAGGCTGGATCGCACTCAGCATCCGGTTCCTGAGGGGGCATAGAGGATGAACCCGTTCCAGGGCCAGGCGGGGGAGGTGGCTGAGCAGAAACAGAGAATGGATTGCATAGGGCGCAAAGCGCACACAGGCCGAGCAAAAATGATACGCGTTTCAAAACCATAATATTTTTCTCCCTGTAAGGTGTCTGCTCAATGGATATCATTGGGTCAAACATACGTTGTCGAACACAACTTAGGAAATTATTGTCGCAATCGAAGATTCGAATTATGATCTCTACACTATAACGGGCACTACTTTCGGACTTATTAATGAATTCAGATGGACAATACTAACAAATGATAATGCCAATTTAGAATCTTCGCAGTGATTCAGATCACATATCTAACAAGAACTCGCAAAAAGCCGGGTTGCTTCTCATTAACGAAAATTAGACCAACAATGCAACATCTATCATTCACTGCTGGCGAGAGTGAACGATTTTTCCCTTTCCCGTCGGTAGTGTCTATTCGACGATATTTACCCACAATCCAATCATCTGCTAAACTACTCTCGGATGAAAACCAATGATACGCTTCGCGTGACAGGTCAACTCAATAGAGCCGGCTGCACGAACCAAACTTACAACGGCTACAAAAATCACCTCTCGAGCATATTGTTTTACTCAAATTTGAAGGCTCGATCCGCGATATCGGCCACCACTTGCTGATCATCCAGGTATAGGTGGCCGTAGATATTTAGGGTGGTCTGGATCGAGGTATGGCGTAGGCGATGGCACACCGCTTTAATGTTTGCCCCTTTAGCGATCAACATCGACGCATGGGTATGGCGGAAGTCGTGAGGTCGGATAGTGACGAGGCCGGCGTTGGTGGCGGCCAGGTGTAGGGCGCGGCGAATATTGGTTGCATATTGAAACCACCCAATTTCGTTTGATTGCTTGGCGATAAGATTAGTGCGTGAGCTATCTGTGAATGTGGGTTCTGTGGGAAATATGAGTTGATCGTCGTGGTCAAGCCAGCCGGGGTATTGTAAGCGCAGCTTCGCTTGGGCGGCCCGGTGGTTGTCCAAAATGGCAGTGGCTTTTGCTCCCAGGCGGACCTTGGTGCGTGACTTTGGCGTTTTAGGTACGACTAAATCCTTATTAAAGTTGAACTGGCGTTCAACTTGGTAGTAGCCGGCGCCGTCAACATCCTTATGGTAATACTTCCACTGGATGGCCAGTGCCTCGCCAATACGTAGCCCAGTTAATGCCATTATCTGCACAAGCGGGCGAAAATAATAGGGCAACGCTTCAAGTAGCGCGTTTATTTCGTCTATTGTTAGCGCTCGGCCTTTGCGGGTTCCGTCTTCATCGGGGTTGACAAGTGGATACTCAAGGTCGGCGGTGAGGTCGGTATCGTAAATCACTTTATCGTTTCTACATTGCCACTTGATAACACTGCGCAAGGTTTTTAAAACACAACTCTGCATGGTAGAGCGTTGTAAGCGCTCGGGTATATAGTCAAATATCATCTGCTGTACATCAGCTCGTTCTATGTTGTTCCATCGTTTTGCACCAAAGCGCGGTATAAGGATATTATTTTAGTTTTTTCTGTCTAAATTAGCGGTGCCAGCCGCCCGCGTTCGTTGTCGCACATCGAGCCATTTAAGCGCTACGGCTTCAAACGTAACTTTAGATCCTTCGTTTTTATTCGTCTCTTCTTCGATGACCTTCTTTTTCCTCTTCGATATCCTTACACCGCCATAAGCTGACCAACGAAATAAGGTGATCGTCTTCAATCTCGGTCACCTTTACTTGGTTGATGGCAAACCCCTCCTGTATCATTCTTTCTATCTCATCGTGTCGCTCAAGGTCTTTGGCTATGACCATTACTTGGGTGGACCGGATTATATCTTCGTCCTCTGGTAGTTCCTTCCAGCGGCTGGCTTGCTGTGGCTCATGCACTCTTCTTGTATTGCCTTTCTACGGTCCCTTTAATAAACGTGGTTAGTTCTTTGTTCTTTTCGATCTCTAGGTCTATCGCCCGCTTCGCCATCGGGCAATCGCGCAGTAGATATGAGAGCAGCTCGAGTAGGTGCTCGACACGGCAAATAGCGATACGCGCTTCGAGCAGCAGCGCCCGCTGGTCTTCTTCGTACTCTTCACTGTTCATCTATCGTATCCTTTGCATCGGGATGCAGTTTCAAGTATTCGCAGCGTGGTAGCGTCTGAGGTCGCTCATCGTGTTGTAGTCGAGTCGCAGTTTAGGCAGTTTCTTTCGCATCAGTTGCACCGTTGCGTTGTTGATCAGTATCTTCTCGCCCCGCTCTATCTTCTCCAGCAGATCGTCTTTTTCCGCTTTTCCTACGGCGCCATCGCCTCGTTCAAGAGCGGCCAGCGCGCCTTGGCTCTCTTCGCCGGCAGTGTGGTCCGTACGCATCTTTTTGTTAACGAAATCCACATTGGATATGACGCCATCATACGACGGCATCTCCTCGGCACAGGTGCGCCCCTCGTTGGTGGCCCAGCGCAGCGCCCGGGCGATGGCTCGGGTTTCGGCCATGCGTATGTAGTGGGGTGCGATAAGGGCGTGGGTGTTTTTATCGTCGCAATCGCCATGGCCCACGAAGTCGAGGAGCCCGTCCCCTGTCCTCATGGTCACGGTGGCCTTGAAGACGGCTCGCCGCTCTGGTGGGTCGCTAATGGAAATGGCCTTGGTCTTTATGTGGGTTAATCCCATGTCGTGAGCGCGGGAGAGTAGGTCTCTGAAAAGGGGCGCTCATCGCCAGGGGTATCGTTTTCGTAGGTGATGTTGGGCGGGTCTTGGGGGGAGTCGCTCATGGTGGTAGCGCCTAGAAGTAGTGAACATAAGAGCAGTATGTTTGGAGAGGGTAAGAACGAGTGTTTTAAAATAAAAAGCAAGAATTATTTTATTGCTGATTAGTTTAATTGTAAATGATTAAGCTAAAGGCAATCTTTTAGGGCAATTTTTTGCCATTAATATCATATAAACAAATACTTGTATTGCAGTTAGGGTATTTAGGGCAGTAATTTAGGTTATTCCCGCGTGGAAAACTTGGTTTTTTTATTTTTACGCTTTTATATGAAAGAGAAGTTTCCTTTAAAAAGTGTCCCAAATGCCCCAAACGTATGCTAAGATTTTATCAAACAATATGTTATGGAGAAAAAGAAAATGCCCCCCAAGTGCCCTATTGGGGCATTTGGGGGGCATTTTGGTGTTTTTTCAGGGGGGTATAAGGATTTTCAGCCTCGAAATTCTTAATACCCTCTGGTTTTGTCCAATGCGTCCAATGCGTCCAACTTGACTCATTGACAACCTTTTAAATCTATGTGGTGTAAGGCGCCCGCTCCATTTGAGCGAGAATAGCGCCCAATCTATTTAACGAGGATGGTCATATGCCCAAGGTTGGATCGACCCACTACGCATATACAGCCGCTGGCAAGAAAGCCGCTGCCCGCAAGGCCGGCAAGGGCAAGTCGAACCCGAGCCCGAAGAGATAAAAAACGCCCCGCGGATGCGTGCCGCGGGGCGAACCAAAAGGAGGTTGAGAAGGACATTGTGGTTCCCTTCTCTTAAACCGGCCTGAGTACACGCAGAACATGTCTGCTTGAGCTAACTTATGCAAGCGGGGCAGAGGATCTTTTGTTGACTCAAAAATGAACTTGTTGTTACAAGGCGTAACGAAATGAGCTATACCGCCGACACCTGGCCGGCAGACCGCTGGCCCAACTTCTCGTTTGCCGAGATGGCGTGTAGTGAGACCGGCGAGTGCGCGATGGACAAAGCCGTGATGGACCGGCTGCAACTGCTGCGGTCCCATTACGGATGCCCGGTGACCATCACCAGCGGCTACCGTAGCCCGCGACATTCTATCAAGGCGGCCAAAGCAGCACAGGCACCATGCACAGGGAAGGGCTGTTGATATTGCCTGTGCCGGCATAGATGCGTTTGAGATACTGGCCGAGGCGCTGGAGGTAGGTTTCACCGGGCTCGGCGTAAAGCAGAAGGGGGAACACCGATTCCTCCACCTCGATGACCTCGGGCTGGGAGAGCATACGGCGCCCAGGCCGACGATCTGGAGCTATTGACCGATACGTCAGCGCGCCTTGTGGAAGAAGAGGATTAAGGGTTATTCGGACTTGTCATCAGAAGGATCAGGTAGCGGCGCTTCGTTTTCAGTTTCGGCATATCGAGAATGCCAAGAAAAAGTTGACTTTGTTGCGGCGGCAAATGCGAGGAACCAGATAAAGGAGTAGACGTAGGTGTGGTAAGTGGTTTTAGGCATGATGATGCCTTCCCATGCCGATTGATTGACTTCGTAAACGATGAACTGGTCAATCTTTGTCCATACGAAATACACAAGATTCAGAGTGGACGCAGTTCGGCTTTTACGCAAGATAAAAAATCCAAAAATAGCGAAAAGTGCTGCATCAACCAATGGCCAGTAGGGAGGCGCTATTAGAGTCAATATGGTGGTCATTACGGCAGATATAATTGCAAACCAGCCCCCTAACTGAATTGTCTTTCTTATTAGATCCTCATCGGCTTTAGGTAGCAGCGCAAAGATCTGTTTCATAATTCTGCTCCAAGTTTAGGGACCATAGCTATATGGATACGAAGATAGGAGTCATCGAACAAGTCGATTCTGTTATACAAGGCAAAGAGCTCAATGGGTTATTAACGGACTTACAAACGATTACAAATGACCACAGAAAAATTAACTACAACCGGAATCCCAAAGGGCGCCCAGTCAAACGCACCGCGGAACAGGTGACCACGGCGCTGATTGCTTGGATTGGTAACCTGACCGCCGCAGCCGATAAGCTCAGGGTCGTTCGGACGGTAGTATACGATTACATAGAGCGCTACAAGCTGCAACATGTCCTCGACCAAGCCCGTGAGAAGATGGGCGACGAGGCGGTGGGGCAGCTCCACCGGTTGGTCAGGGACGGCAACCTGGGCGCGGTGATATTCTACTTGAAGACCCAGGCGAAGAGCCGTGGCTTTACCGAGCGCATCGAGCCTACGGGCAAGGACGGTGATGCTATCGAGCTACGCCAGATCCGCACCGAGAGTCGGCCCGCACTATCAGATCTCAAGGCGGCGCTCGGGGGCAATAGAGTGGCGGAACTGGTAGAGGATGAGTAGCACCGCGGTAGCGCCCGATAGCTACGCCTGGGCGTTCCAAGAGGGACCGCAGCGCACGGCGATCTGGATGGGCGAGGCGGTGCAGGAGCTGTTTTATGGGGGCGCCGTGTTTGGGGGCAAGACGAGTTTCTTGCTCGGTGATTTCGCCCAGGATCTTGCCCAGGGCGAGAACTGGCGCGGGGTGCTGTTTCGACAAAGTTACCCTGACCTGGAAGAGATAATCGACCAGAGCCATGAGATATACCCGTACGTGGGCGGTGAGTATCTGGTCGGCAAGCACACCTGGAAGTTTCCCGGCGGTGCGGTATTGCGGCTGAGACATCTCGAGAAAGAGACCGATTTCAGTAAGTACATGGGGTGGTCGTTGAGCTGGATAGGTTGGGACGAGCAGCCGATGTGGGAGTCGATGCGGCCGTATAAGATGATGTTGTCGAGGCTACGCGGGCCGGCGCAGCACAAGCGCGTAAGAGCTACCGGCAATCCGGGCGGGTGCTGCCACCAGGCGGTGGCCGAGCATTTCGGCATCAAGAGCTATCCTGAGGGCATGATGCCGCTCGAGGACCAGGCCAGCGGGATGGTGCGGATGTTTGTGCCTTCGCGGATATCCACGACAACAAGATCGGGCTGTCGGCGGATCCAGGCTACGAGCGGCGCCTCGACGGCCTGGGCGGCCCTGAGCTGGTCAAAGCATGGAAAGACGGGGATTGGGACGCCATCATAGGCAGCTACTTCTCGATGTTCAGCCGGCGCGAGTGTGAGGTAGAGCCCTATAAGATTCCGCCCAACTGGGCCACGTTTGTCTGCATGGATTACGGCGAACACAACGCCTACCTGGGCGGGCATCATCGCCGTCGATTTCGATGACGATATATGGGTCGTTGACGAGTATTACCGGGAGGGTGCCGGCGCCGCCGATCATGTGCGAGGCATCAAGGCAATGGCAGACAACTGCCCCTATGTGACCGAGCGCCCGCGGCTCAACCTGGCGCTCGCGGATATGTGGACGAAGCGGGCGCCGGGCGAGGCCAGTCAGGCACTGGCGCCCAAGGACAGCTTCGAGGCGGTAGGTCTCCACCTGACGCGGGCGAACAGCGCCCGGGTGAACGGATGGCGCAACATCAAGGATCTAATGTATGCGGGCAGACTCAAGTTTTTTTTAAGGGGCGGACATAGCAAGTGGTCCAGAGTCTTTCGACGGTCCAGCGCGACCCGCGTGACGCCGAGGATGTGCTCAAGGGCGGTAACGATCACCCTACTCATGGGCTCCGCTACGGCATTAATCACACGTATAAGGCGCGTAAGGCGCCCCAGGGACCAGACGGCGATGGGCAGCGACTTCTGGACTTGTTTGGCAACGACGATCCCAAATATAGGTATGCGGGTTAGGAAGGGTTTTGAGCTTGCCACGTGCATTAAAATACGACGACTCGGTTTACCACAATACTAAAATACCTAAAATCAACACTACGATAAAACCAAGTCCTAACAAACCATCACAACGGGTCGGTTCGCCTTCGTCTTGTCGTCTTTTTTGCGTCCACAATGGCAAAGAAACCAACAACTAATACTGTCAAAAAAATTAATTTTCCCATGGCGTTAGTGTACGGAGTCTTATGACGATCAGTAAAGAAAAACTATGAATAAGCAGCAGTTAATATTCTGGAAGTCTGAATGCGAGATGCTGGACCGTTTGTATCGAGATCGGATGCGGGATTGGCAGCGGCTACTGGACCTGTTGGAACGCGACGAACCCAAGTATGGGTATGCTGGTTAGGAAGAGGAATCATACAAATATAAGAAGAGGATGGCCCCGATAATTATGAATAACAAACGACTGCAGGCACGGCAGGTGTTCATCACGGACCACAATTTTTCGGGTTCATCGCCATCTTTTTCCACAAACCCTAACCATTCGGCGACCTTATATGTGGCTCCAACAACAGCAAAGAAGAAGAAAGCCAACACAATCAGATTTTCCATGGCGTTAGTGTACGGAGTTTTATAACGATTAGTAAAGAAAAACTATGAATGAGCAGCAATTGATATTCTGGAAGACCGAGCGCGACAGATAATCAGCAGGGTCCGTTTGGCGGCGGACCAACATTTTAAGCCTCGCAAAAGACGGGAGTAGCGTTTGGCTACCCAGCGGCAAATAGATTTCTGGCAGGGCGAGATCGAGACCTGTCAAAAGCACATGGGCAAGCGGCATAAGCAGTGGCGGCGCCTGTTGGATCAGTACCGCATGAATTACAATGTGCCGGGGCTGCCTGACGAGCGCGGCATCAAGATCAGCCGTTTTTATACGCTGGTGCGGCAGATCCTGGCGTCTGTGTCGTTCAATTACCCGCGGGTGTGGCTCAAGGTCGAGAATGAGCGCTACGAGCGCCAGGCCGAGTTGCTGGAGCGGTAGAGATCACCTTGCCGGTGGCTATTGTGGCCGCGGCGTATATCATTGGTCAGGCTATTGTGGATGCGTTTGGCGATTAGGTAGGACGCCATCTATAAACCATCTATAAAAAACGGTGGGAATATGCGATAACGGTGAAACTGTAAGTATTGGCAATGTTAATTAAATCCTTTAATATTAGTAGCATACTACGTTATTAGGATCTGTTGTAAAGGTTTGTTAATTCGCCCTTGTATCAACGCCGAATACACCACTTGAAAGGCGCCAATACTATGCCGCTTTCACACAATGTACAACGAGTACAGCCGTCGGTGACGATGCAGATCTCGGCCAAGGCGGCTCAGATGAAGCGCGATGGGGTCGATGTGATCGCCCTGTCGGCAGGCGAGCCGGATTTTGACACCCCGCAGAATATCAAAGACGCCGGTATCCGCGCGATAGAAGAAGGTTTCACGAAATATACCACCCCGGGTTCGGGTATTATCGAACTCAAAGAGGCGATTTGCCGCAAGTTCGACCGCGACAACGGGCTGGTGTATAACACCGATGAAGTGATCGTCAATAGCGGAGCTAAACATTCGCTTTTTTTGGCGGTAGCGGCGCTTATCAACCCTGGGGACGAAGTCATTATCCCCACGCCCTATTGGGTGACCTATAGCGAGCAGCCGCGACTGGTTGGCGGTGAGCCGGTTATCGTCGAAACAAGAGTTGAAAACGGGCTCAAGCTCACGCCGGATGAGTTTCGCCAGGCGATCACTCCCCGGACTCGGATGCTCTTTCTCTGCTCGCCGTCGAATCCGAGCGGTTCGGTCTATGCGCGCGAGGAACTCGAGTCGCTGGCGGCGGTGGCCGTTGAGCACGGGATTTACGTACTCAGCGACGAGATCTACGAGAAGCTGGTCTACGACGGGGTTGAACATCACTCGATAGCCGCCTGTAGCCCCGAAGCGAAAGCGTTGAGTATCGTGGTCAATGGCGTGTCAAAGGCCTATTCGATGACGGGATGGCGGATAGGTTATACCGGGGCGAACGAGGATATTATCGCGGGGATGAACAAGGTTCAAAGCCAGGAGATATCGCATCCCTCGTCGATATCGCAAAAGGCCGCCGTTGAGGCGCTTGACGGCCCGCAGGAGTCGGTTGAAGTGATGCGCCAGGCCTTTGACGAACGACGGCGCTATATGGTCGAACGGCTCAATGCCATAGAGGGAATAGAGTGCACTTTGCCAAAAGGGGCCTTCTATGCTTATCCGGATGTGACGGCTTATTATGGTCGGCGGGCTGGAGATCGCGTACTCGCTGATTCGGTGGCGCTTTGTGAATACCTACTCACTGAGGGCAAGGTCGCCTGTGTGCCCGGCGCCGGTTTTGGCACGCATCAACATATGCGGATCTCCTATGCGACATCGATGGAACTCATCGAAGCGGCAATGGACAGGGTCCAGGCCGCGCTTGGTGCCTTGAAATGAATGCGAAGAAGAGCCAGGTAGATGGTGTCTATTGAGGGTGGGACGCAGAGTACAGTCAATTTGACCAAGGGGATTTGCCCGTGAGCAGCAGTAGTGGCTTCCATCTTGATTTTGAACGGCCGATCGTTGAATTAGAGAAAAAAATAGAGGAGTTGGACTCGCAATCCGAGATCGACGGCTTGGATTTGCAGCAGGAAGTAGAGCGGCTCCGGGCGCGGGCCGAGAAGAAGCGTGAGGAGATCTACAGCAACCTCAACGCCTGGCAGCGGGTGCAGATCTCGCGGCACCCCGATCGGCCTTATGCACTCGACTATGTCGAACGCATGCTCTCCGATTTCACCGAATTACACGGTGACCGTCTCTTCGGCGACGATGGTGCGGTGATTGGCGGCCCGGCCCGTATGGATGGTGAACCGCTGATGGTCATTGGCATCCAGAGCGGTCGCAACCTCGAAGAACGGCAAAAACGGAATTTTGGCATGCCGCATCCGGAAGGCTATCGCAAGGCCCAACGCCTGATGAAGATGGCTGCCAAATTCAAGATGCCGGTGTTGACCATTGTCGACACCTCGGGCGCGTATCCCGGCGTACAGGCTGAGGAACGAGGCCAGGCCGAGGCGATCGCCCGAAATCTTTTCGAGATGTCGCACTTGCCGGTACCGATTATCGTAGCGATCACCGGCCAGGCCTTTAGCGGTGGTGCGATTGGTATTACGGTCGGGGACCGGATTTTGATGCTGGAGCACGCCTGTTATTCGGTCATCGTGCCGGAGAGTTGCTCGACGATCCTGTTTAAGGTACGGGAGCGCAAGGAAGAGGCGGCGACCGCGCTCAAACTCACGGCCGAAGACCTGAAGAAAGAAGGAATTATCGACCGCATCGTACCGGAGCCCTTTGGCGGGGCGCACCGCGACTGGGATGAAATCGCGAATGCACTAAAACGCCACATACAGGAGGCTTTGGCTGAACTGCGACCGCTTGATGCGGGGGTTCTAATCGCTCAAAGAATGGACAAATTTGCGGCAATGGCGCGTTTTGAGGAATAAACCGAAATAATAGACACAAAAAAGCCCCGGCCGTTTTTGCGGCCGGGGCTTTTTTGTGTCTATTATTTAAAACTATTTGGGCTTTAGACGCGGCGAATGCGGTCAAATAGGCGTTCGAGGCGATCGAAGGCCACGCGGATCATATCCTCGTCCCAATCACCGTCGATTTTGATCTGCACGACGGATTGCACCGTATCCAAATATGCTTTCTGGGTTTCGGTCAATGGACGGGAAGAGCGTTCAGAACGTTCCGGGCGTTCCGAAGGTTCCGAAGGTTCCGGGCGTTCCGAACGCTCTTCCCGGGAAGAACGTTCTTCTCGATTTCCGCGACCGGAGCGTCCATCGCGACCGCCGCGTTCTCTCGATGCGGGTGCGCGGGAACGCGCAGGTGCTGGCGCAGGTGCTGGCGCAGGTGCTGGCGCAGGTGCTGGCGCAGGTGCTGGCGCAGGTGCTGGCGCAGGTGCTGGCGCAGATGCTGGCACAGGTGCTGGCGCAGGTGCTGGCGCAGGTGCTGGCGCGGGTTTGTCTTCGGGCTGATTGGCTTCAAGGCCCCCGGGCGGCTCGCCAAAGTCGGCCTCGCCGATAAGATATTTGAAAAACATCTTCATCTTGTTTGCCGAATCGCGCCCCATGCCCGTGCGGTCGCGAAAATAGTCGACGACTGCATCGTCGCTCATATTGCTGTCGGTCTGCTCCCATTCGGGCAGCAATTCCTTATAGAGTTCGCGAATCACCTCAGCCAGCGCGAATTTGCGCGTCTCCTTGGAGATCAGCCGCGTGAGTCGGGGGGTGAGGTGCTGGTCGCGGTCGATCAAACCCATGGCTTCGATACCGCGCAGGAATCGGTAGATCATCGAAGGGGTGCGGATGATGGCGCGCACGTAGTCGCGGTCGATCTGTTCGGGAACTTTGCTTTCCAGCCGCGAAAGGAATTTCTCGAACTGGACCTTGGTTATATAGGGGTACCAGGTTTTGCCCTGTTTGCCGCCGTTTTCGTCTTGGCCTTCTTCTGCGGCCGCTTCTGCGGCGGCGCGTTCTTCTTCCATCTTAGTCTCCGTTCGAATGGGCGATATGTTCCTGGGCCCTTATGGCTTTTGGGCGAATTCGACCGTCACGACAGTAGAGATGCCCCCGCGCACATTAAAATCTCCAACCACGGTCATATGCCGTGGTGCGCAGGCGGCTACTAGTTCGTCGAGAATGGTATTGGTCACCGCTTCGTGGAAAGCGCCTTCTTGGCGAAAGGACCAGAGATAGAGCTTGAGCGATTTAAGCTCAATGCACTGCTGGTCAGGCACGTAGCGGATCTGTATGGTGCCGAAGTCTGGTTGCCCAGTTACAGGACATATCGAAGTGAATTCCGGACACTCCATCTCGATTGTATAGTCGCGGTCCGGATAGGGATTTGCAAAAGTTTCCAGGTCTTTACTAGGCTCAGTGGCCATCTATGCTCAATTTCTAACGATTTCAAAAGTATCTGAAAAATGTAAATATAAGGTCTAAGCGGGCCTTTGGCTATACGGTGGTGAAGCGTTTGATAACATTGGCGGTGATTTTCGAAACAACCTCGTCGACGAGGATCGAAGCCGGGTAGGTGATTGAGCCGGCTGAATAGACCGCGCCGCCGCTGGCGGTTTGGTAATGCACGATCTCGGCGCCACCCTGGTCGGGATTGAGGCCGCGGGCGACGATTTCGATGTTGGCGGGTGAAGAGGGTGAGGTTTTATCGGTTTCGTGGCCGGAAGCGCCGCCAGGGATGCGTTCGTGCAGGCTGGCTTCGCCAAAGACATCCCCAGTTTTGACTCCGGTGTCGGCGAAGATCCAATGCTTGGCGTCGAGAACCTGGTAGGGGGCGGCGGTCATGATACCGGGATTGGTAAAGACCACGCCGAGCAGGTTGGCCTCGGACTCGTTGTAGATGTGGAAGCGGCTCTCTGTTTCCTGGGCTCGTTGGCTGCGTCCGTCGCCGTTTTTGACCACCATGGTCTGTTCGTCGGGGAATTCGACCTCGCAGTTGAGGCCGTTGCCGCCCAAATACATGAATTTGCCGCCGCGTTCATGGACCCAGGCCTTGACGTCATAATACATCTTGCGCGACCAGTATTCGGGGTGGGTGGTAGTGATCAGGACCTTGTACTGGTCGAGGTCGAGCTGGTCGAAGTGTAGTTGTGTCTCCGAATAAAGGTCGTAGGCGAAGTTTTCGCGTTCGAGCCATCCCAAAAAACGCCACTCGGCAGGCGCGACATGGCCGGCGGCGCGGCCGGCGATCGGGTCGGTGATTGCGACGTCTTCGGGAATGTGGTTGATCGGCTCGGGGCGGTCGAAGGAGAGAGGGGCATAGTCTTCTGTGTCGTAGTTGATATGTTCGGGGTCGGTATAGCGTTTGAGTTCGAGGCGGGCATTGATTGTCGGAGTGGGCGGACAGCGGTCTGGATGGATATAGTTCGAGCGGCCGCCAAAATTGTTGTAGGCGTTCCAGTTGATATCGGCGGCGAGTACTGCGATATCACTTGCGGGAGTCGCCGGGGCTACGATCCAAGGGAAGGAGAAGAAGGCCCCCGATTCGCCCTTGGCATGAAAATAGTAGAGGCCCGAGCGTTTGGGGGCTTCTACAAACTGCTTATGGTTGGGGCTGGTATAGCCAAATTTGTTCCACATCACCCCGGTCTGGGTATAATCGCCGTCGGGTGTGATTTGCATGGTGGCGCGCGGGCCGTGTTCGTCGAACCAGCCCAGCGGGCGGATGTGCTCTTTCTGGCAGCCATAGCGGTAGAGATCGAGCTTATAGGCTTCGAGCGCGTGCACACGGAATTCGGCTTTCTCCCCGGATTTTACGCATTTAGGCCAGGCGTAGCCGAGTAATTTGTGCGAGAGCAGGCGGAAATGATGTGGTCGGTCGGGGGTGAGGTTGACCTTCGCACGCTTGGGACCGAAACGGTCTTTTTGCAAGGCGACGGTGTAGGGGCCGGGCGGGATATCGGCGAAGATTTCGCCGGTAGCCCGCGAGCGGGCTTCGATATGCAGCGTCTCGTTGGAGATCTCGAATTGTACGTCGTGTAAGGCGATATAGCGTTCGTCGCTTACATAGCCGATTAACATGGTAAGCTCCTTGAGGAGGGCTCCAGAGGTGTGATAGGGATTATGATGTATGCCCTTTATTGGTTCGGATTGGCTTGTGGCAGCATGGTTCAGTCATAGGGAATGGGATCTTTTATCCCGGCGCAGAGAAAACCCGCTAAGCGCAGGCGGCAGCTCATGCATTTGCCGCAGGCCTTATGCATATTCTGGTAGCAAGACCAGGTCAAATGTAGGGGGGCTGCTAATTCCAATCCGCGGCAGATAATGGCGGTTTTGTCGAGTGCGATCAACGGCGTTTGCAGGCGAATATGGGTTTGTGGTCCAGTGCCGGCGGCGATCATTTCTTCATAGGCTTTGAAAAATTCGTGCCGACAGTCGGGATAGACGCTTTCCTCCTCGTGGGCGCCGATATAGACGGAGGTCGCGCCGATGACCTCGGCCCAGGCCACCGCAACACCGAGCAGGTTGGCATTGCGGAAGGGCACATAGGTGTTCGGCAGCGCAGCCTCGGTCTCTTCCTCCGGCACGGCTATGGACTCGTCGACCAAGCTCGAGCCGCCGATCTGGTGCATATGGGAGATATCAACGACCAGGCATTTTTTGACCCGGTAGTGATCCGCGATGGCGGTGAATGCAACGAGTTCGCGCGCTTCGGTGCGCTGGCGGTAATTTAGATGCAGAAAGGCCAGTTCGCTGTGCTCCGCGGCAATCGCTGCCGTGACGCAGGAGTCGAGACCGCCGCTGACCAGGACAATTCCCAGATTCAATTTGATTCTCGATCGGTTTGGGACGATGTGCGGTATAGACTATGCCCTGTGGCTGTTAGCTGTCAAGCTATTGACAGCCAAACGCTATGTTATAATATAACTGTATTATAGTCTACCCGGAGCCCTTATGGCCTATACGCAATTCGATCGAGTCCCCAACCACTATGCCGGTCCGATTATCCAAAAGGTCAAGGATTTTCGCCTGGCCAACGGCAAGCGCTCACTTAGCCCGACGTTATTAGAAATCTGCCAATTACAGGTCCTGATCCCACGGCATTTCGGCTTCTGCTTCGGGGTCGAGCGGGCGATCCACATGGCCTTTTCGACGCTTGAGAAAAATCCCGACCACCGCACCTTCTTAGTCAGCGAAATCATCCACAATCCCCTGGTCAACAATGAGCTCAAAGAACGCGGTATCGAGTTTATTTATGACGCCGAGGGGCGTCGCCAGGTATCGGCGGATGAGTTGAGCGATGACGATATCGCGTTGATCCCGGCTTTTGGTACCACGTTGCAGATAGAGGACTCGCTCAAGCAGAGCGGTATCGACACCTCTACCAAGGAGTACCGGGAAAGCTACGATACGACCTGTCCCTTCGTGTCTAAGGTGTGGAAGCGCGGCGAGGAATTGGGGCGTGAGGGCTATACGATTATCATTCACGGCAAGTACAAGCACGAAGAAACTCAGGCGACGCATTCGCATACTAAGGAACACACCAAAACCTTGGTCGTACTCGATGAAGCAGAGGCCAAGAAAGTTGCCGCCTATATCACCGGTGAGATGGCCTTAGCCGATTTCGAGCGGCAGTTCGTTGGCATGGCCTCCGAGCATTTCGATCCTGAACGCGATTTGAAAAGGGTGGCGGTGGTCAATCAGACGACGATGCTCGCCGATGAGACGAAGCAAGTGACCGAGACCTTGCGCGAGGCCATGCGGCAACGCTACGGCGAGGAAAACCTCGACTATCACTGCGCCGATACAAATGATACCCTTTGTTATGCGACGAATCAGAACCAAAATGCGACTCGGGCCCTCTTGCGTTCCAGTGCTGACCTTGCGTTGATTGTCGGCGGCTACAATAGCTCAAATACAGCGCATCTGGTGGAGATTTGCTCGGAGATTATGCCGAGTTTCCTCATCGCCAATAGCGATGAAATTCTTTCGCAACATGGTATTCGCCACTTCGACATCCATGCGAAGCAGATGGCCGAGAGCCAGGATTGGCTGCCGGGCGAATTACCGGTGCGGCTGATCATCACTTCGGGCGCGTCTTGCCCCGATATTCTTATGAATCAGGTCTTGCAGAAAGTCGCCGGTTTTTATGGTTATAGCGAGGCTGAGATCGCTGGGGCCAACTTGAGCCTTTTCGAGGAGATATAGCGTGGTACTCGCCATTGTCAAAGGCCATGTCGTCTCCAGTGCCAAGGTCGACGCGCTAGAAGGGGAGAAACTCTTAGTGGTCGAGATTCTCGCCGCAACCCCCGAGGGTTTGCAGCGTACCCAGAAGCACATGGTCTGCATCGACGCGGTGCAAGCGGGAGAGGGCGAGTTGGTCGTCGTGGTGCAGGGCAGTTCGGCACGGCAGGCGTCGGAGATGAAGGATGTGCCGGTTGACGCATTGATCGTCGGCATCGTCGATTCGCTAAAGGCTTTTGGTCAAGAGTTGGAAAAGGAGGTGTTATGAAGGTCTGCACGGTTATCGGTCAGGTGATCTCGGTGAGTAAGCACGCCTTGTTGCAAGGGCAGAAGATTATGGTGGTGAAGGCGGACGGTGAGGAAGGCGGATTGCAGGTGGCGGTTGACGGGGTGCAGGCGGGGATCGGTAGTCGGGTGCTCGTTACACAGTCGGGCTTGGCCGGAGCGGAGTTGACGGGGGGGGAGATACCGCCGTTTCGCAGTGTGATCGTGGGCATTGTCGATGAGGAGACCAGTAAATGAAATTGGCCAAAGTCGTAGGGACGGTGGTGCTTTCGCAATGCATAAAGGCCTATCGCGGGCAGACCTTGCACATTATACAGGATATCGACGAAGCGCTTAAACTGATGGGTGAGGCGGAGGTGAGCGCGACTTGGGCCGCGATGAACGAGGGCGATACGGTGATCGTCGAGGTGGCGCGCGAGGCCTGCAACGCCTTTGATCCGCCGCTGCCTACCGATACCTCGATTATTGGCAAGGTCGAGAAGGTGAATCTCGCTGGGTGAGGGAAGGTTCAGATTATTGTAAAAGGCCCGGAGTATCTACTCCGGGCCTTTGGTTGTTTTACGCGAATGGTCTTGTCTGTATCAGGGCCCGTAGTTCTTGTGTTGCGGGCCTTGGTTGACCGGGGGCGGGCCTGTATTAAACGAAACCATATGGGCGATCGCTCCGCTAAGGAGAAAGAACAATACTATATATTGCGACCACCAACCGGTAGAGCAACCCCATGCTACGAAGGTTTTTTTCAGCTTATCGTTGTGAGATGGCTGCATAAGGCATCCCTCCGTTCAAGCTGAGTGTGCAGGGTCTATGCGTCGATATTATGATGCGTTATTTAATTTTTTCTGCTGCTGCGTTGGTATTACGCGTCGACGACCGGGTTTTGCAAACGTCCGATCTGCTCTAATTCTATAATCACATCATCGCCGTCTTTGAGCCACACCGGCGGCTTGCGTGCAAAGCCCACGCCCTGCGGCGTGCCGGTGAGAATGACCGTACCCGGCAACAAGGTCGTGTCTTGGCTGAGGAACTCAATGATCTCGACGACGGAGAAGATCATATCGCTGGTGGTATGGTCCTGCATAGTTACATTATTGAGGATGGTGCGGATGCCTAGATTCTGAGGGTCGGAAATTTCGTCGGCGGTTACCAGCACCGGCCCCAAAGGGCAGAAGGTGTCGAAGCCCTTGCCGCGAATCCACTGGCCGCCGCCGGCGTTGAGCTGCCATTTGCGGGCCGAGACATCGTTGGCACAGGTGTAGCCGAACACATAATCGAGCGCGTCGGCCTGGGATACGTTGCGGGCGGGCTTGCCGATAACTACGGCCAATTCACATTCGTAGTCGACTTCCGGGCCGTCATTGCAGCAAGCCGGCAATATAATTTCGTCGCCGGGGCCACAGACGGTGCTAGTCGGTTTGGCGAAGACCACGGGCTGGTTCGGCGCTTCCATGCCCGATTCGGCGGCATGCTCGCGGTAGTTGAGTCCGATGCAGTAGATATTGCTCGGTGCGAGCGGTGCGAGCAGTTTTTTGACCGTGGCCCATTCGCCGGATGGCGTTAAACCGGCGTAGAGATCGCCGGTGAGGGCTTCGGTCTGATTATCCTGCGATTCCAGGCCAAAACGAATAGTGTCGGTCTCGTCTATGAAGCGGATGATGCGCATATCGTTCTCCTTGGTTTTCCGTAATTTGCAGAAATTTCAAGGTAGGGTGTCCCTGGGGCGAATGTCAAGGCAAATGGACCTTGACGCACCGTGGGAGGCCGACTATTTTTCTGATCTAACTTACGTGCTTCTATATAGTGTAGGAGCCCGAATGCGAGGAAAATAGCGTGGCCCAAAACGTCAACGAAGAACATATACGCAAAATCGTCGAAGAAGTGGTTCAGCGCGTCGTCACCAGCAATATGGACGGCAGCAGCACGGCTGGGGGAGAGGGCGGTGTATTCCAGACCATCGACGCCGCGGTCCAGGCCGCTACCCGTGCCCAACTGCAATTAGTGGAAATGTCGCTGGAACAGCGCAAGCAGATCGTCGAGGCTTTTCGCCGAACCTCGCACGAATACGCCGAGGAGTTTTCGCGTCGGGCTTTGGCCGAGACGGGTATGGGGCGTTATGAGGATAAGATCCTCAAGCATCAGGCCGCCGCCGACAGCACACCCGGCGTTGAAGACTTAGAGGCGACCTCATGGACTGGTGACAATGGGCTGACGGTGGTCGAAATGGCACCCTTTGGCGTTATCGGTGCGGTTACCCCCTCTACTCATCCTGTTCCGACGATGGTCAATAATGCGATTTGCATCGTCTCAGCCGGCAATTCAGTGGTCTTCAATGTGCATCCGGCAGGTAAGAAGGTATCGATGTTTGCAGTGCGGCTAATCAACGAGGCGGTGGTTAAGGTAGGTGGTCCGGCCAACTTGGTGACCGCAGTCGAAGAACCTACATTGGAGTCGGCTAATGATCTTTTCAACCATCCGGGGATTCGCTTGTTGTTGGTGACCGGTGGGCCGGGTGTGGCGCAAGCCGCGCTGGCCAGCCCCAAGAAGGCCATCGTCGCCGGTCCAGGCAACCCTCCGGTGGTTGTCGACGAGACGGCCGACCTGGCCAAGGCCGCCCGCGATATTATCGACGGCGGCGCTTTTGACAACAACATTCTTTGTCTCGGCGAGAAACAGGTTTTCGCCATCGACAGCATCGCCGACGAACTCAAACGGCTGATGGTCCAGTACAGCGCCTACGAACTCAATGCGCAACAGATCGACGCGCTATCACAGGTGGCTTTTGTCGACGGGCCGGACGGGCACCCGATGGCCAATCGCGAACTGATCGGGCGCAACGCTTCAGTGTTGGGCGAGCGAATTGGGCTAAACCTTGACGATTCGTTGCGGATGCTTATCGGCGAGACCGACGCCAACCATGTTTTCGTGCGGGAGGAGCAGATGATGCCCTTTCTGCCGATTGTTCGCGTAACCAATATTGACCAGGCGATTCGCGAGGCGGTGATCTCTGAAAATGGCTACGGGCACACCGCGATCATTCACTCGCGCAATATCGAAAATATGCATCGTATGGCCCGCGCTGCTAATACTACCATTTTTGTTAAGAACGGTCCCTCGTATGCCGGCGTCGGTTTGGGCGGTGAGGGTTTTGGAACCTATTCGATCGCTGGGCCCACAGGCGAAGGATTGACTTCGCCAAGGACCTTTACCCGCCAGCGTCGCTGCGCCTTGGTCGACTACTTCCGTATTACCTAATGCTTTTAGGTCAGGTCAAGGGGCACGTGGTTTCATCCGCGAAAGTCCCAAGCCTCAACGGCAAGAAGCTTCTAGTCGTCGAAATCGTATCAGTGCGAGAGCACGGTCTGGTTACGACGGGGCGTGATATGGTCTGTGTCGATGCCGTCCAGGCGGGCAAGGGCGAGTTGGTAATTGTGGTACAGGGGAGCTCGGCGCGGATTGCGCCGGAGTTTGGTAAAGTGCCGACCGATGCAGTGATTGTCGGGATCGTCGATTCGCTGCAGGCGTTGGGCAAAAATTTGCAGCTACAGGCATAGATGATGGCATTGGATATAGAAAAAATTGCGGCAACGGGACCGGGTATGGATCGAGCGCAGATCGAGGCGCTGGTGCGCCGGGCGGTCTACGATCAGTTGCCCGATGCGCAGTTGGGACGGGCGGCTGGAATGGATGTACCTCCTGCGCCTAGGTTGGTCGTCAATATCTCCGCGCGCCATATCCATCTCAACCAGCAGGCGATGGACGTTCTTTTTGGTGCTGGCGCTGAATTGACGGTGCAGAAGATGCTCTACCAACAGGGCCCTTTCGCCTCGGAACAGACGGTGTCGGTCTTTGGGCCGCGCAAACAGATGATCGCCAATGTGCGAATTTTGGGGCCGTTGCGAGAGTATAATCAAGTCGAGCTGGCGTTTACCGATGCCCGCTTCCTTGGGATCGACGCACCCGTGCGTATCAGCAGCGACACTGCGGGCACCCCGGGTTGTTATCTGGTGGGGCCGGCCGGCGGTTTGGAGTTGGACCACGGGGTGATACGGGCGGCGCGCCACGTGCATATGAATCCGGCCGAAGCCGAGTATTATGGCGTCGAGCCGGGGGATCCGATGCGATTGGTCATAGATGGTGACCAGGGTGGGGTGCTTGAGGGGCTTATCAGTCGGATTAGCGACAAAGAGTGTTTGGAAGTTCACATCGATACGGACGAAGGCAACGCCGTTGATTTGGCGAATGCTCGCAAGGTACACTTAGAAAAATAAACATGAGAAATTCGCACAATTACTTAGGAGGTAAGCGATGTCGGATGCAATAGGCATGGTGGAAACCGTAGGGCTGGTCGGGGTTATCGAAGCCGGCGACGCGATGGCCAAGGCGGCTAGCGTGCAGCTGTTGGGCTGGGACAAAGTCGGTTCCGGTCTGGTGACTATTTTTTGCTCGGGCGATGTAGCTGCGGTCAAATCGGCGGTCGACGCCGGCTCGACCGCGGCGGCCAGGGTCGGTCAAGTGCACTCGGTGCATGTGATTCCCCGTCCGCACAACGAACTGGGCGCGATCGTGCCGGAGCGCGCCGATGGTGACGACAGGTCAAATGGTACCGTCCGGGCTTTGGGGCTGATTGAGACCAAGGGGGCGACGGGCGTGATTGAGGCCGCTGACGCGATGAGCAAGGCGGCTGATGTCGATATTCTCAAGGTGCAGGAGATTGGTGGCGGGTATGTCACCGTTATGGTCAGCGGCGATGTTGGTTCGGTGCAGGCTTCGGTTAGCGCCGGGTCTGAGGCCGCTGAGCGTGTGGGCGAACTGGTTTCGCAGCACGTCATTCCCCGCCCCCACGACGATCTCGTCGCGCTATACTTGTAGAGGAGGATAGGATAATGAAAGCATTGGGTATGGTAGAGACCCGCGGTCTGGTGTGTGTCGTTGAGGCACTTGACGCGATGTTGAAGACGGCAGATGTGAGCTATGCGGGCCAGAAGCGCGTCGGTAGCGGCATGGTGGCGGTGTTGGTCGAGGGCGACGTGGCGGCGGTCAAAGCGGCGGTCGACGCTGGCGCACAAGCTGCCCAGCGCGTAGGTGAACTGCGCAGCGTGCATGTGATTCCTCGCCCAGTTGATGGGCTGACGGGCCATATCGGGTAGTTGAGTGGCCGCGGTCTTGCATATAGATGATGCGGTTGTCACCGGCGATTTGCTCAGCCGGGCGCATCAGGGCGAAAGGGAGTTCAGTTTTGTTCCCAACGCAATTTTGACGCCTACGGCTTGGGACTATATCCGGCAGCACCGTTTACAGGTGAGTCGAGGTGGTGAAGTTTCGGCGGCGACGAGTTCTAATGCGGGGCAACCGGAAACGGCGGAAACCGAAGGCCGGATCATCAGTGAGGGGCAGTGCGAGCACCCCGACCGCTCCTGCGGCAGCAAACACGAGGAATTTGGTTCCGGTTATGTCGAGCCGTCGTGTTGCCATGACTGTGCGATTCAAAAGTTAAAACGGGAAGGCGACGCCGAGGCCAGTTGTGAGGGGTGCAATCGGCACAAGACGCTTGTGCAACTCGTCGCAAGAGGCAAGGCCTCTGATCCGGAAGAACTGGTTCGGCGGATCTCCGATATCGTCGCGCACAGGTTGGAAGACTAATCCATGGGTATGGATCGAGCCATCGGGATGATCGAAGTAGAAGGGGTCGCCGCAGGAATTGTCGGCGCCGACGCTGCCTGTAAGTCGGCGGATGTCCAGTTAATGGGCTGGGGATCTATCGGCGGTTATACCACCGTTTTTTTTAGCGGTTCGATCAGCGATGTGGCCGCTGCGCTCAAAAATGGCGAAGAGGCGGCCAAAGGTATTATCGAGCACGTAGTCGCTGCACCGCTTAACCAACCTGAACCCGCCTGCCGCAGTTTTGTCACTTTTCCCGTGCGCACCGATGCCGAGTTTTGCGAAGGCGCCTTGGGGCTTGTCGAAACGCGGGGCTACGGGGTTCACATCCATACAAATGACCAGATGGTCAAGGCGGCTGCCGTTGAAGTGATTAACGTGTTGACGGTCCACGACCGAGTGGTGTGTTCGCTGGTTTCGGGCGATGTCGGTGCGGTTAAGGAGGCGATTGCCACTGCGCGTGGCGAACTTGCCGCCTACGAACACTTGATGGGTACGGCGTTGATCCCACAGCCCCGGCCGGAAATACTCGCCGCCTATGGGATGCCGATGGGAGGTGGGGGTGTCTAAGGCAGCCATAGGTATTCTCGAAACTCGTGGTATGGCATCGTTGATGGCAGCGACCGACGCGATGCTTAAGTCGGCGGAAGTGCAGATTTGCGGTCGGCACGGCATTGGTTCCGGGTGGCTTACAGTAGCAAT
>Ga0315339_1001331_pt1 | contig 22556 bp, 17 predicted proteins | sample ASW17metaG_FD_204514 | JGI IMG/M metagenome (GOLD analysis project Ga0315339, IMG submission 204514) | Ammonia-oxidizing marine archaeal communities from Pacific Ocean, United States - ASW #17 | ecosystem: Environmental > Aquatic > Marine > Oceanic | place: USA: California | collected 2016-12-05
ATCATATGGACCGGGCCGACGCCGAGGCAGTCGTCGCCGCAACGGTGGACCGTTGGGGCGGCCTCGACATTCTCTACAACAACGCTGGCGTGCCCTTCGCGGGTCCCATCACCACGGTCGACGACGATGTGCTGGCGCGGGTATTCGGCAACAACCTGATCGGACCCTACCGCATGATGCAGTCGGCCCTACCAGCGCTCCGCAGCGCCGCCAAGAAGACCGCCGAGGGCGCCGCGATCCTATTCACCGGCTCCTTGCAGGCGTTGAAAGGCCGGCCCAACTTCACCCCCTATACGGCTTCCAAACACGGCGTCATCGGCCTAGTCAAAGGCCTTGCTCTGGAGCTCGCGCCGTTCAACATCCGGGTCAACGCGATCTGCCCGGCCGCTACCGATACGCCGATGCTCAAACACTTCCTGCCGGGGATGGCCGCCGACATGGACGAGGCCAAGGGGCGCTTTCGCGACAGCATTCCCCTCGGTCGCATGCCCGAACCGATCGATACCGCAAATGCGGCGCTGTTCCTCGCTAGCGCCGAGGCGGGAATGATCACCGGCATCGCTCTGCCCGTCGATGGCGGCAGCACCGCTGGCTAGAGCCCGAAACTCCGAAACAGTTATGCCGCGGCGCGTGCGGGCCAGAGTGGCGGGGACAACTCAGGCGTAGAGGCGTTCGTCCTCCAAGCCCTGATAGAGGTCCGCCACGAACTCGCTATAGCCGTTGAAAATCTGGGTCGGCACCTTCTCCCCGGTCCCCAGCACTCGCTCCGTCGCCTGGCTCCAGCGCAAATGGGAAACGGCTGGATTGACGTTGGCCCAGAAGCCATATTCGGCGGCCTGTATCTCCTCCCAGAAACTTACTGGGCGCTCATCGGTAAAGGTGAACCGGACGATCGACTTGATCGACTTGAAACCATACTTCCAGGGCACCGCCAGGCGCAGCGGTGCCCCATGCTGTTTGGCGATCGATTTGCCGTACACGCCTGTCGCCATGAAGGCGAGTTCGTTGGTCGCCTCCGCCAAGGTCAGCCCCTCGACATAGGGCCAGGGGTACCAGACTTGCTGTTGGGCAGGAGCGATCTCAGCATCGTGGAACGTCTCCATGCGGATGTACTTCGCCGAGCCGAGCGGCGCCGCCAGACGCACCAATGCCTCGAGCGGAAACCCGGACCACGGCACCGCCATCGACCAGGCTTCGACGCAGCGGTGGCGGTACAGGCGCTCCTCCAGCGGCATCTTGGCCAGGAGATCGTCGATATCGAAGATCATCTCCTTCTCGATCATGCCGTCGATGGCGACGGTCCAGGGCCGTATCGGCAGGTCTTGGGCGGATTGCCAGATCGATTTGTGTGAGCCGAACTCGTAGAAGTTGTTGTATTTGTTGGCCACGTCCTCGTCAGTGAGGTCCCGGTCGAGCACATAACGGGGATTGCGCTGGACGGGATAAAGATGGGCCGATAGATCCTCGTCGGTGGCGGCCAGAAGCCGGCTCGGTGCCACCGCGCCGCCGGCCATCAACGCCGTGCCGAGCCCCACGCTCACACCGAGCCCCGCCACGATCTCGCGGCGGCTCAAATAGACCTGCTCGGGTGTCGCCGCCGAGTCAGGCAACTCCCATCCGCGCCGCCGCCTAATCATGATCGTGCACCTCGTCCGTTGGCCCCCGCCTATTTGGGAGCCGAGCCTGCCAAACCGTACCAAACAATTTCGTTATCTCGGGTTCAGACGACGAATTCGATCGTGACCGAACCGAGCGCGCCAAAATCGCCGAGCGCAGTCTGGCCCGGCTCGACCGCAACGATGTCGGCGCAACTTCCGGTGGTCACCATCTCGCCCGCCGCCAGACCCTGACCGCTGCTCGCGGCGTCGTTGGCAAGCCAGGCGAGCGCATTCAGGGGATGGCCGAGCACGCGGTCGCCACTGCCGGTGCTGACAAGCTCGCCGTTCACGGTGATCGTAATGCTGTGGCCGGCGAGATCGACATCCCGCCAGTCAGTGACCGGGGCGCCCATGACAAACTGACCGCCGCACCCGTTGTCGGCGATCAGCTGCAAGGCGCCGCGCTTGGTCCAGTCAGTATAGCGGCTGTCGATGATCTCGAAGGCTGGGAGCAGGACCTCGACGGCCTCGGCGACCGAGTCGCGATCATAGGGCGCCGACAGCGCCGGCAGATCGCGGCCGAGACGAAAGGCGTACTCGATCTCGATCCGACACATAGTCGTGAAATCGCCAACCGAGAGCGTCGCCGGGCTGCCGTGGCAGCGGCCCTTGATCAGGCGGCCGCGAAACGGCTCCTCAGTCGCCAGAAGCTCTTGGGCGAACTTGCTGGTCGCGCCGACCTTCCAGCCGGCGGTAGGGCCCAGGCCCTGCACGACCTTGTCCTGGATCGCATACGCCTCTTCCGGAGTTTGCGGTCGACAGCCCTCCGGCAGGCCAGCGAGCGGCTCCTTGCGTCGCCGCGCCACGCCAATCAGCGCTGCCGCCTTGTTCATCGTCGCTTCGTCCATATTCGTTCACTCCGTCGCGTTAGCGCTGACAACGTCATCGGCAAGCCGTCCGTGGAGTTCTTGCAAATGATCGAAATTGGCGATGTAAGTGCCTACACCGGTAGTCAACGAACGCACCTCCACCACGAGGTCTTGAATCTCGCTTTGCGGCATCTGCGTGTGCACTACGTCCCAAGCGTCCCAGCCCTCGCGTGGCTCGAAGCCCAGAATCTGCCCGCGCCGGCCGCTGACCAGGGCGTTGATCTTGCTGGTGAATTCAGAGGGCACGAACAAGTCGACCGAGAGGACCGGCTCGAGCAGCACCGGTTCGCACTTGGGCATGCCTTCGGTCATGGCGATCCGGCCAGCCGTCTTGAACGCAAGTTCCGAGCTGTCGACCGCATGGTACTGCCCGTCGGTCAAAGTCACCGACACATCGACGACCGGAAAGCCGAGCGGGCCGCGCCGCATATATTCCTCGACCCCGGCGCCGACCGCGGGGATATACTGTTTGGGCACGACCCCGCCGCTAATATGATTGTCGAATGTGAAACCCGACCCGCGCGGCAGCGGCTTGATGTCGATGTGGACGTCTCCGAACTGGCCGTGACCGCCGCTCTGGCGCTTGAACCGCGCGTGCTGCGATACGGATTTGCGAATCGCCTCCTTGTAGGGCACGCGAGGCCGCGAGGTGGTGACTTCGATCCCGTATTTGTTCTTCAACCGGTCGCCGGCGACGCGGAGGTGGATCTCGCCCTGGCCGTGCAAGAGAAGTTCGCCCGTCGCCGCCGATATCTCGTAGACCACCGACGGGTCCTCGTCACGCAATTTGGCAAGTGCGCTTGAGAGCTTCACCTCGTCCTCGCGCTTGGTGGCGGCGATCACCAGCGAGTAGACAGGCGGTAGCTCGGCCGCGCAGGGCAGCGTCTCGCCGCCCTTGCCGGGGGACAGCGTGGCACCGGTTTCGAGCGACTCGAGGCGGCCAAAGGCGACGACAGCGCCCGCCCGAGCAATCTGCAGCTTCTCCATCTGGAGGCCGCACAGGCGCGAGATACCGGCGATCCGCTCCCCGTTCACAGGGGTTCCGTCGGCGAACTCGCCACGCCACACTCGGACCAACGACAACTTGCCGCCGTGGGGGGTGACATAGGTCTTGAGGATCTGGGCGGCCGGCTCGCCCTCGCCGGCGACGCGCTCGGCGGCGTCCGAAGCAGCCGGCACCTCGTGGCGCAGCAGCTTCAACAGCCGGCGCACTCCGTGTTCGAGCTCGCCGGCGCCGAAAATGACCGGCACGATGGCGCCGGACTGGAAGTGGCGGGTGAGATCGGCGAACACGTCATCGTTGGCGGGATCGATATCCTCCAACAGCTTCTCCATGAGGCTTTCGCTGAAGTCGGACACCTTCTCGAGCATGCGGTAGCGCGCCTCGGCTTTGGCCTCGGCGACATCGGCCGGTGTCTCAATCAACTCCGAGGCCGCGTCAGGTCGGTATTTGAAGGCGCGATCGCTCGCCAGATCGAGATAGCCGGTGACGCTTTCGTCGTCGCGCAGCGGGATTTGCCGGAGGATCATGGGCCGCGTCGAGTACGCCTCGATCGCCTCGACCACCGCCACCAAGTCCGCGGCGCCGCGATCGACCTTGTTGATGAAAAGGATGGTCGGAATCCCTCCGTCCTCTAATACCTTGAGAACCGGCGCCACCGTCAGAGCGCGCCCAATGTCCGCCTCGCAAACCACCACCGCCGCGTCGGCGCCAATCAGCGCGTTGTTGGTCTCCTGGGAAAACTCGATCGAACCGGGGCAATCGAGAAAGGTCAGCGCGTCGCCGAGAAAGTTTGCGGTCGCGACATTGAGCTCAACGCCCATACCGCGCTCGCGCGCCTCCTGCGAGCTATCGCCGACGGTATTGCCCTCGCTGACCCGGCCCTTGCGATTGGCGGTACCGGTGATGAAAAGCATGCTCTCGAGTAGCGACGTCTTGCCGCTCAGATATGGTCCCGCCAGCGCGACCGTGCGCGCACCCGCCGTGGTGTTTTCACTCATCCGTCCCGTCCTGTGTGGCCGTGTTTTGCCTTGAAGCATCGATCTTCGACGGCTGCGCCGAGGCTGACAAGAAAAAAACCCCCTACCGGCGCACGGGAGCTTGTGAGAGAGGGCGCATGAGCGCTCCGATGCCAGGCTAAACGAGTTCGGCGCACGCACGCTGGATGCGACGGCAGGCCTCTTCAAGGTCCTGCATCGAGGTGGCATAGGATATGCGGAAGTATGGTTCGAGCCCGAACGCCGCACCCTGGACCACTGCGACGCCCTCGCTCTCGAGCAGATGCGTCACGACATCGGTGTCGCTTTCGAGCTTCTTGCCGCCGGGTGTGGTGCGCCCAATCAAGCCGGCGCAGCTAGGGAATACGTAGAAGGCGCCCTGCGGCACTGGGCAGCTCAGGCCGCGCGCCTGGTTGAGCATGCTGACGACGAGATCGCGTCGCTCAGTAAACTCCGCGACCCAGTCGCGCAAGAAACCCTGAGGGCCGTTCAAGGCCTCGACTGCGGCCGCCTGACTGATCGAACTCGGATTAGTGGTGCTCTGGCCCTGCAGCTTGGCCATCGCCCCGATCAGTTCGACCGGCCCGCCGCCATAACCAATGCGCCAGCCGGTCATCGCGTAGGCCTTGGAAACACCGTTCATGGTCAGAGCACGATCGTGGAGCGCCGGCTCGACCGTCACCGGCGTCGTGAACTCGTGACCGTCGTAGACCAGGTGCTCGTATATATCATCGGCCAGCACCCACACGCGGGGGTGGCGGCGCAGCACATCGGTTAGCGCCTTCATCTCATCGGTGGTGTAGGCCGCGCCCGAGGGATTACCGGGTGAGTTGATGATGACCCATTTGGTCCGCGCAGTGATCGCGGCATCGAGGTCGGCGGCGCTGATCTTGAAACCAGTCTCGATCGAGGCATCGACGAAGACCGGGGTGCCGCCAGCCAGGAACACGATGTCGGGATAGGAGACCCAGTAGGGCCGAGGAATGATGACCTCGTCGCCAGGATCGACTGTCGCCATCAAGGCGTTGTAGATGATCTGCTTGCCGCCGGTGCCGACGCTGATCTGTTCCGGCTTGTAATCGATGCCGTTCTCACGCCGAAATTTGGCGAGGATCGCTTCCTTCAACTCGGGCGAGCCGTCAACCGCAGTGTATTTCGTCTCGCCGCGATCGATCGCGGCCTTGGCGGCGGCCTTGATGTGGTCGGGGGTGTCGAAATCGGGCTCGCCGGCACCGAGCCCGATCACGTCGCGCCCGGCCGCCTTGAGCTCGCGCGCCATCTGGCTCACGGCGATGGTGGGCGAGAGCTTGATTCGGCTCAACTTTTCGCTGAGGAAGGACATGGCACTCGCTCCGGTTATCGGCGGCGCCACACTAGGCGCGGGCGAAACAAAGGGTCAAGCGCGCCCCAAGCAACCGCTGCGCCGCTGGTTGGCGGTGGCGCGAGTGCCTATCATCCCGCCAGAACTTGGCCGGAGCGGCGATGAACGCTGGGGCTGTGGACGACTGGCGATCGCGCACCAAGACGATCCCCACTTCGATCAGCTATTCGAGACCCTGCGCGAGTTAGATCACCCAGCAATACGCTAGGTGAGAACCCTTGAGGCGCGGATCTGGACGATCTGGGGCGAGTCCGGCTCCGAGATAGTCGACCTTTTGTACGCCTCCGGCATCGACGCCATGCGTGAACGCAGGCTGACCAATGCGCGCGACATCTTCGGCGGAATCATCGCCCTCGACCCGGCCTTCGCCGAGGGCTGGGACAAGTGCGCCACCGCGCATTTCTTGCTGCTCGACTACGGCCAATCGATCGCCGACGTGGCACCGACGCTGGCGCTCGAGCTGCGCCACTTCGGCGCGCTGTCTCGACCCATGGGGGCCCTCCGCGAGTCATTCTTGCTCGCAGCCTGCCTAGCGGCGGCGGCCGATGTGGGCGACGTGCAGAACGTTGGTGGCGCCAGGGGTTCCGAACGGCACCCCGGCGGTGATCACGATGCGATCGCGGGCGGCGGCGAGGTGTTCGCGACGGGCCACCTCGCAGGCGCGGTTGACCATGTCGTCGAAGTTGGTCACGTCCTCGGTGAGGACGCTGCGCACCCCCCACGCCAGGGTGAGCCGGCGCGCGGTGTCGACGTTGGGCGTGAGGCCGAGGATCGGCACGGCCGGCCGCTCGCGCGAGGCCCTGAGGGCGGTCGACCCCGAGGTTGTGTAGGTGGCCACGGCGGTGGCGCCGATCGTCTCGGCTACCTGGCGAGCGGCGCGGCTAATGGCATCGGCGTTTGTCGCTTCGGGTTCGGCGCGCTCGGCATTGGCGATGATGCGGTAGAGTGGGTCGTTCTCAGCCTCGGGAATGATGCGGGCCATCACCGCCACCGCCGCGATCGGGTGTGCGCCGGCCGCCGATTCGGCCGACAGCATGACCGCATCGGCGCCGTCGTACACCGCCGTCGCCACGTCCGAGACCTCGGCCCGGGTCGGCACGGGCGCGCTGACCATGGACTCGAGCATCTGGGTTGCGACGATGACGGGTTTACCGGCGTGCCGGGCAGCGGCAATGATCCGCTTTTGCAAGCCGGGGACGACCTCGATCGGTAACTCGACCCCAAGGTCGCCGCGCGCCACCATGATCGCATCGCTGAGTTCCATGATCTCGGCCAGACGTTCGACCGCCGCCGGTTTCTCGATCTTAGCAACGATGCCGGCGCGTCCCGCCACTAGCTTGCGCGCCTCGGCCACGTCCTCGGGGCGCTGAACGAACGATAGGCCGATCCATTCAACGCCGAGATGAATGCCGAATTCGAGGTCCGACAGATCCTTGGCGGTCAGCGGGCTGAGCGGCAGGAGCAGGTTCGGGACGTTGACCCCCTTGCCGTCGGAGAGCGGTCCGCCGGTCACCACCTCGGTATCCGCGTGGCTGTGGTCAACCTTGATGACATTGAGGCGGATGCGCCCATCGTCGAGCAGAAGCTCGGCGCCCGGGTCGAGGGCGGCAAAGATTTCCGGATGGGGCAGATGGGCGCGCCGGGCATCGCCGGGCACCGAATCGAGATCGAGGCGGTATGGCTGACCGGCCTTGAGCATGACCGGCGGCTCGGCGAAAGCACCAACGCGGAGCTTAGGTCCCTGCAGATCGAGCAATATCCCCAGCGGCCGGCGCCGGCGCACCTCGAGCGCGCGAATGATCGCGTGCCGTTGGGCGTGGTCCTCGCGAGCGCCGTGGCTGAAGTTGAGACGGAAGACATCGACGCCGGCGTCGACCAGCGCACGGATTGTTGCCACGCTGGAACTCGCCGGTCCCAGCGTGGCAACAATCTTGGTGTGGCGCGGTCTACCCGTCGGCGACAGTTGGGTCACCCGACCAGAATGGCGCGGAAGTCGTTAACATTGGTGTGGGTCGGCCCAGTGATGACGAGATCGCCGATCGCGGCGAAGGCGCCATAGGCGTCGTTGTCGGCCAGCCGCGCTTTCGCGTCAATGCCGGCGCGGCGCATTCGCGCCAGGCTGTCGGAGGCCACCACGGCACCGGCGTTGTCTTCGCTGCCGTCGATTCCATCGGTATCGCAGGCTAGCGCGGCGATCGACGGCGCGCCATCGAGGGCGAGGCACAGCGCGAGCGCGTACTCGGCGTTCGGGCCGCCGCGGCCGCCGCCGGTGAGAGTAACCGTAGTTTCGCCACCTGACAGAAGTACTGTCTTGCGACCCTGGGCCGCGTGGTCGAGGGCAAGCGCTGCATGGGCGCGCGCAACCTCGCGCGATTCGCCCTCGATATCATCGCCCAGCATCAGCGGCGAGTAGCCGGCAACCAGCGCCTCTTCCGTGGCCGCCGCCAGCGCCTCATTGGCACTGGCCACGATCACATAGCGGGCGTGGGCCAGCCGAGGATCGCCTGGACCCAACGCCTTGTCCGCACCGGCCCTCAGCTGGCGTGCGACCGCCGGAGGCGGGGTGATGGCGTATTTGGCCAGTACCTCCTCGGCGCTGACCAGGGACGGCGGGTGAGCGACGGTGGGTCCCGAGGCAATGACCGCCGGATCATCGCCCGGCACATCGGAGATCATCAGCGTCAGAATCGGCGCCGGCGCGGCGGCGGCGGCGAGGCGCCCACCCTTGATGGCCGAAAGCTGTTTGCGGACCGTATTGATCTCACCGATCGTCGCGCCGCAGCGCAGCAGCGAATCAGTCGTCGCCCGCTTGTCCCCAAGGCGTAGACCTGGCGCCGGCAGCGCCAGCAGCGCCGAGCCGCCGCCCGAGAGCAGGCACAGGACAAGATCATCAGGTCCCAGCCCCGAGACCATCTCAAGCACTCGGGCCGCCGCCTTCTGGCCCGCTTGATCGGGAAGCGGATGGCTCGCCTCGACGACGGCGATGCGCTCGGTCGGTACGGCATAGCCATAGCGGGTGACCACCAGACCCTCGATCTCACCACCGAAGTGCGTCTCGACCGTGCGCGCCATGGCCGCGGCCGCCTTGCCCGCCCCGACCACCACGGTGCGCCCACGCGGCGGCGGCGGCAGATGCGATAGCAGGCAGCGCTCCGGCTGGACCTCGGCGACCGCGCGCCCAAATAACTGCATCAGAATTTCGCGCGACGCTACCATGCTCGTCTCGATCGTCGCTTTCGTCTCAATCGTCCATGACCACCTGCTGGGCGCGGGTTTCACGCAACCACAGCGACAGCAAGATAGCGATGCCGGCGCACAAGGGATAGGCGAGGAAGGCGTCGCGGAAATTGTCCTCGGCATAGACCGGCAAGCCATCGACCATCATGCCGTCCCAGCCGAGGTCGATAAGCCAGCCGACCAAAGGCTGGAACAGAGCCGGGCTTATCATGCAGATCGTATTGAAGACGCCGGTGGCGGTCCCGCCGAGGTGCGGTGGGTTGTGCTCGCGCAGCAACGCGAACATCACTCCCATCGTGCTCGCCGCGACCCCGAGGACGAATAATAACCCATGCAGAAGCCACAGCGGCATTGCCGGCACCATGGCGAGCGCCAGCCAGATCACCAGACCGACCACCGCGCCGACGACCATCGGCGCCTTGCGCCGGCGCAACCGGTCGGCGGCCCAGCCGGTGATCGGCGCGCCAAGGGCCCAGCCGACCATCACGATCGAGGTCGTGGCGGCGGCGCTCGGCCGGCTCATGGCGTAGCCCTGCATCAGATAGGCGACGCTCCACAAGCTGAGGAACGACAGGATCGGACCGGCGATCATCGCCCCGTAGAGCGAGATCAGCCACGTCTGTGGATTGGCGGCGACAGTCGCAAGGTTTTGCCACAACGACGTGTCCCGCGTGACGGCGACCGATCGCGCCGGCTTGTCGGCCAGAGAAGCTTGGGGAACGACGACAGAGGGCGGGCGATCGCGAACCGTGACCCACAGCATCGCCGCCCAAATGACCGCGGCCGCCGCTAGCGCGTGGTAGATCAGTCGCCAGTCCACCGCCTCCACCGCCGCCGCCAACGGCGCTTGACCGAGGAAGGCGCCGGCCATACCGGAGAACATGATCATGCCGGTCACAAAGGCGAAGCGCTCAGGCGGCAACCACGCACGTGCGATAACCAGGGCGCCGACGAAGGGCACGCCAGCACCGGCGCCGATCAAAAGCTGGCCGACGGCGGCAGCGCCCAAGTCCTCGGCGAACGCGAACACGACGCTGCCCAGCCCACAGCATAGCGCCGCCCCGGTCAGGACCGCTCGCGCGCCCCAGCGGTCGAGAACAATACCCAACGGAATCTGTAGGCCGGCGTATGAGTAGAAGTAGAAAGCCGAGAGGTTGCCCAGCAGCAACGCCGTGACACCGAGGTCGCGCATCAGATCGTCGACGATGACGTTAGGCGCTACTCTCTGGAAGAAGGCGTAGGTGTACAGCGAGGTGGCGAGCCCGAACATGATCCACGGCAGGGCGCCGGTCGAGCGAGGGGAGCCGGCCGTGGTCACGGGCTGTGCAAAACGATGTTGGATGGGCACCGGCGCGGTTATAGGCCAGGACCTCACCGGCTCCAAGAGAAGCCACTCCACTCGGCGCCATGACCACCAGTCATGGCGCCCTCGTTGGGTTATATTTCGCCGATGGAACATGACGACACGGCGGCGGCCGAAGCCAAGATACCGGCCTCGGGCGCGACGGCGTCAGAAGCCGTTGGCGAGGGCTCCCCGTTCGAGATTCTGAACCCCGGCGGCGTCAGCGCCTATGTATTCAATTGCGATCACGCGAGCGGCCGCATCCCCGACCGATATGGCCACCTCGGCCTCGATGACGCGGTGCTCGGTCGCCACATCGCCTGGGACATCGGCGCCGCCGACGTCACCCGACGCCTTTCCGCCCATCTCGACGCCGTCGCCGTGTTCTCGAGTTTTTCGCGCCTGCTCATCGACTGCAACCGCCAGACCGACCACCCGACGCTGATCCCGCCGATCAGCGATGGGGTCATCATCCCCGGCAATGCGGATATCTCCGCCGCTGACCGTGCGGCGCGGATCGAGCGCTACTTCGACCCCTACCACCGCGCCCTCGATGGCGTCCTCAACAGCGCCGTCGAGGCACAGGTACCAGCGTTGGTCTCGGTGCACAGCTTCACGCCGATCATGGATGGCTACGAGCGGCCCTGGCACATCGGCGTCCTGTGGAACCGCGACCCACGCCTGGCCAAGGCGCTGATCGCCCAGCTGCGTATGAACACCGATCTCGAGGTCGGCGAGAACGAACCCTATTCGGGGCGCGACATGGCCGGCTTCTCGATCCATCACCACGGCGGCGGGCGGGGCATCCCACATCTCCTGATCGAGTTGCGGCAGGATCTGATCGATACCAACCACGGTGCGGAAATCTGGGCCAACCGGCTTGGCCTCGCCCTGGTCGCATTAGGGCAGCAGCGCGACCTATTTACCATCGAGCACTTCTAAAAGGGCAAGCCCACCTTCACCATCGGCATCGAGGAGGAATACTTGCTAGTGGATCGCGAGACTCGCGATGTCCCGGCCGAACCGCCAGCCACCATGCTGGCAGAGTGCGAAACCCTGCTCACCGGCCAGGTCAGCCCGGAGTTCCTCCGCTCGCAAATCGAGGTCGAGACCCGCGTCTGCCAGTCCATCCACGAGGCGCGCGCTGATCTGGCACATTTGCGCGCGACCGTCGGCGAGGTGGCCGCCAAGCACGGGTTGGCGCCGATCGCCGCATCGACCCATCCGTTCGCCCAGTGGGACGTACAGAAGCACACCGACAAGGAGCGCTACAACGTGCTCGCGCGCGACCTTCAGATGCTGGCCCGGCGCCTATTCATTTGCGGGCTGCACGTCCACGTCGGCATCGATGACGACGAAATTCGCATAGATCTAATGAACCAGGTCTCCTATTTCCTGCCCCATCTGCTGGCGCTCAGCACCTCCTCGCCGTTCTGGCGCGGTGAGGACACCGGCCTGATGAGTTATCGGCTGACGGTGTTCGACGGCCTGCCGCGCGCCGGCCTGCCCGACCACTTCACCAGCTTTGGCGAATACCAGCGTTTCGTCGACCAACTGGTGGGGGCAGGCCTGATCGACGACGCGACCAAGCTGTGGTGGGACGTGCGGTTGAGCGCGCGGTTCCCGACCCTGGAGATGCGGATCACCGACGTCTGCACGCGGCTCGACGACAGCGTGACCATCGCCGCGCTCTACCTTTGCATCCTCAGCATGCTCTACCGGTTGCGCACGGTGAACCAGCGTTGGCGGGTCTATCCGCGCGGCCTGGTGCGGGAGAACCGATGGCTGGCACAGCGCTACGGAATCGACGGCGAGCTCGTTGATTTCGGCAAGGGCCAGCGCGTACCCTACGCGGAACTGGTCGACGAGATCATCGCGCTGGTGCGCGAGGATGCCGAGCGTTTCGACTGCGTCAGGGAGGTCGAGCACGCACGCGACATCGTCGCTCGTGGCACCAGCGCCCATCGCCAGCAACGCGCCTTTAGCGCCGCGCTCGAGGCGGGCAAGGATCGCGCGACGGAGCTGAAGAAGGTGGTCGACATGTTGATCGATGAGACCGCCCACGGATTGTAGACGCGCACCCTACAACCCGTTTTGATGCGCAACCGCATTCGATGGAGGGAACGATGGATGAACAGACCCGAACCGAACTAGAAGCGGCGGCGTTCCGCACGCTGGTCGAGCATTTTCAGGCCCGTCCCGATGTCCAGAACATCGACCTGATGAACCTCGCCGATTTTTGCCGCAACTGCCTCTCGAAGTGGTATCGCGCCGCCGCCGAGGCGCGCGGCCACGAGCTGTCCTACGCTGACGCGCGCGAGATCGTCTACGGCATGCCCTACGACGAGTGGAAGGCCAAGTACCAAACCGAGGCGACGCCCGAGCAAAAGGCCGCCTACGACGCCGGCAAGCCGCACAAACACTGAGCCGACCGCGAGGCGCGCGAGCGGCTGCTCCCCCCCGAACGCGAACATCTAGCTAGGGCAGCGGCAGTCCCGCCTTCTTCAACGCGGCGTTCTGGCGCTGGCGCAACTTGGTCTCGTCGAAGCCTTCGATCAGCTCGTGGAACAAGCGGTGCCAGTTTATCTCGGCCTTAAGGTGGAGGAAGACGCCGCCCAGGCCGATCGCCGCGCGGTCCATGAACACGAATTCGCGCGGCGGGGTGACGCCGCCGTGCTCGCGCAGGCCCCGGTGCACCTTCTCCGCCACATCGATGCCGTAGATCCCACCTGAGTCGAACTCCTGAATGCGCCGCGCCCGGTCCTCCAACAGCGGCGCATAGACGAACCGCGCCCACATATTGAGGGTATCGATCATTTCCGTGGCCAGCCCAGTGAAGCCCCAGGTTTCGTAGGCATGGACGGCGAGGTCGCGGTCGTCGTTCTGAAGTGCATGATAGAGGTCGATCACGCCGCGGACGAACTTCGGCTTGAACACGCGGATGCAGCCGAAGTCGAGCAGGTTGATGGTGTGATCCGCGGCGACGCTGTAGTTGCCAAGATGAGGATCGGCGTGGATGACGCCGTAACGGTAGAACGGCAAGTACCAGGCGCGGAATAGGCGTTCGGCGAGGCCATCGCGCATCGCCTGGGCGGCGTCCTTGAAGTCGAGCAGCGGCCGGCCCTCGAGCCAGGTCATCGTTAGAAGCCGGCGCGTGCAGAGGTCGGGAAGGGGCGCGGCGACGTGAACGACCGGCTCATTGGCGAGCATCGCGCCATAGAGCGTGAGATGCTTCAGTTCGCGCTCATAGTCGAGCTCCTCGCGCAGGCGCTCGGCTATCTCGGCCAGGACCTCGCGCGGATCGATGCCGCGTTCGTAACGACGGTAAATGGCGAAGATGAGCTTGAGCTGGTTGAGGTCGGCCTCGACGGCCGAAGCCATGTCGGGATACTGCAGCTTGCAGGCCAGCAACTCGACATCGGCCGTGCTTGCTCGGTGCACTTGGCCGAGCGAGGCGGCGGCGGCCGCCTCGTGCTCGAAGCTGGCGAAGCGGTTCGGCCAGTCCGATCCCAGCTCGGCCACCATGCGGCGTTTGACGAACGGCCAGCCCATCGCCGGGGCATTTGATTGTAGCTGGGCCAGCTCTTCGGCGTACTCGCGCGGCAGCGCCTGGGGGATCGTCGACATGATCTGCGCCACCTTCATCAGCGGCCCCTTGAGACCGCCGAGCGCCCGGCGCAGCTCTGCCGCGTGGCGACCCTTGTCGATGGGCAGGCCGAGATAACGCTGGCCCGCCAGCCGTGCGGCCAGGCCCCCAACGGCGCTCGAGACCCGGGTGTAGCGCCTGACCCGTCCGACGAGGGTATCGTCCTCACTCATCGTTTGCGGCTCATTGCGTGGCGCTCAGGTCGCCTCCAGGGTGTCGATGAACTCAGCGATCACGCCGAGACCGCACGACCAGAACGCCGGATCGCTGGCATCGAGACCAAATGGCGCCAACAGCTCTCGATGGTGAAGGCGCCCGCCTGCCCGCAGCATCTCGAGATAGCGATCCTCAAAGCCGGCCGGGTTCTCCTGGTAGGTCGCATAGAGCGCGTTCACCAGACAATCGCCAAAGGCATAGGCGTAGACATAGAACGGCGAGTGGATGAAGTGGGGGATGTAGCACCAGAAGTTGGCATACTCAGGATGAAACTGAATCGCTGGGCCCAGGCTCTCGGCCTGCACGTCGAGCCAGATCTCACCGATTCGCTCGGCCAGCAACTCGCCGCCGGCGCGCTCTTCGTGCAAGCGTCGCTCGAATTCGTGAAAGGCGACCTGGCGCACCACCGTGTTCAGCATGTCCTCGACCTTGCGCGCCAGCATGACGCGCCGCCGGGCCGGGTCGGTCTCGCCCTCGAGAAGGGCGCGGAATGTCAGCTGCTCGCCAAACACCGAGGCGGTCTCGGCGAGCGTCAGCGGCGTATCGGCCATGAGCGCGCCCTGGTCAGCGGCGAGCACCTGGTGAACGCCGTGGCCAAGCTCATGGGCAAGAGTCATCACGTCGCGCGACTTGCCGAGATAGTTGAGCAGAAGGTAGGGGTGGGCGCTCGGAACCGTCGGGTGGGCGAAGGCGCCCGGCGCCTTGCCGGGCCGCATTGGGGCGTCGATCCACGGTTGCTCAAAGAAACGTCGGCCGACCTCGGCCAAGGTGGGCGAGAAGCGCTGGTAGGCGTCGAGAACGATGTCGCGAGCCTCGCTCCAGGCGAACACGCGGTCGTCGGTGTCGGGCAGTGGCGCGTTGCGGTCCCAATAATCGAGCACATCGCAGCCAAACCAGCGCGCCTTCAGTGCGTAGTAGCGATGCGACAGGCGTGGGTAAGCCTCACGGACCGCGCCGACTAGCGCCGCGACGACCTCGGGGTCGACCCGATTAGCGAGGTGGCGCGGCGACTCGGCGCTCGGGTATCCGCGATAGCGATCCTCAATCGCCTTGTCCTTGGCGAGAGTGTTGGTGATCAGGGCGAACAGGTGGACGTTATCGGCGAACACTTGGCCGATGCCCTTGGCCGCCGCGCGGCGCCTGCCGCCGTCCGCATCGGAAAGTCGGTGCAGTGCCTCCTCAAGGGGGAGCGCCGAACTATCGATCGGGACGCGCAGGCGCGACAGCGTCTCGTCGAACAAACGTATCCAAGCGGCTGATCCCGATACTTCCTTCTCGTGGAAAATCTTCTCCGCTTGATCCGAGAGCTGATAGGGACGAAATGCGCGAACGTCGCGCAACCACGGCGCATAGTGACCGCACCGCTCGGATGACAGTCGCGCCTCCAGCGCCGCATCGTCCAGGCGATTCAGTTCGAGGGTGAAGAACAGGATATCGGTCGATATCTCGTTCAGGCGTTCGTGGGTGTTTTGGTAGAAGCGCCCGATCGTCGCATCGCCCATGTCTCCGGCGTGCAGCAGTTGCGCAAAACTGCCGATGCGGCCGAGGCGGTCCTGCAGAGCCTCGTAATCTGCGATAGCGGCGCCGAGCTGATCGCCCGACAACGCCCCGATTCGGCCGATGTAGCGCCCGTTGAAGGCCTTGGCGTCGGCCGCCCCGGCAGCGAGAGCCGTGCTCAACTCATCGGAGTCGGGGCCGACGAAGAGATCGGAGAGGTCCCACTCCGGCAACACGCCGAGGGTGCCTGAGGTCGAGCTGGCCGCACCCTTACTGCCCATGATAGTCGCGGTACCACTCGACGAAGCGCGGGATCCCGACCGCCACCGGCGTCGTCGGATCGAAGCCAAGTTCGCGGCGGCTGGCATCGATATCGGCGTAGGTCTCCTTGACATCGCCAGGCGGCATCGGCTCGAGGATTCGCTCGGATTTCGTGCCCAGCGCCTCCTCCAACAACGAGACCACCCGCAGCAGCGGCTCCGAGTGGCTGTTGCCAAGGTTGAACACGCGATGCGGCCGCGTCTCGGCGGTTCGCTCGGGCGGCCGGTCGAGCGCCGCCAGAATCCCGACGACGATGTCGTCGACGTAGGTGAAGTCGCGCTTCATGTCGCCATGGTTGAACAGTTGGATCGGCTCGCCGGCCAGAATCGCCTTGGTGAAGATGTAGATGGCCATGTCCGGCCGGCCCCAGGGACCATAAACCGTGAAGAAGCGCAGGCCGGTTTGGGGGATTCCATAGAGGTGGCTGTAGCACTCGCTCATCAACTCGTCGGTCTTTTTTGTCACGGCGTAGAGCGAGATCGGCGAATCGACCCGATCGGCGACGGAAAACGGTATCTTGGCATTGCCGCCATAGACCGAGCTTGAGCTCGCGTAGACCAAATGTTCGAAGTTCTCGAGCCCCCGGCTCAGTTCAAGCATCACCAGGTGGCCGACGACGTTGGCCTCGATGTAGGCGAACGGGTGGGTGAGCGAGTGGCGCACCCCGGCCTGGGCCGCCAGGTGTACGATGCGGCGGATCCCGACGTGGCGCCCGATCATCGCGTTCATGCTGTCGCGGTCGGCTATATCGATCCGCTCGAAGACAAAGCCGCGTTGCGCCTCAAGCTGGCCGAGCCGCGCGCGCTTAAGTGCGACGTCGTAATAATAGTTCAAATTGTCGAGCCCGACCACCTCCTCGTCACGCGCCAGCAGCGCCCGACAGACGTGATAGCCGATGAACCCGGCGGCGCCGGTAACGAGCACAGTCATTCTAAAAATGTCCGAGGCAATTACCCAGAGAGCGCGCCGCGGCACCTTAGACCGCAGCGGTACGAAAATCATCCCTGGCCGCATCGGCGGGCTCGACGCGCCGCGCGCCTTCTTCACCTATAATGACGGCGCTCGACCCGTAACGTGATCGCCTGGCCTTATCGGTCGGTCGCACCTACATAACGGACACCGCGAGCGGTACGTCCGTGCAGCGAGGAAGGAACGAATGGCGCTCGCCGCCGTCAGTCTCGACGACAAATACACGGCCGACTCCGGGCGCGTATACATCGGCGGCAACCAGGCGCTGGTGCGCCTCGCCATCATGCAGCGCCAGCGCGACGCCGCGGCGGGGCTGAACACTGCGTGCTTCATCTCCGGCTATCGTGGCTCGCCGCTCGGCGGGCTGGACCAGGCATTATGGCAGGCGCGCCGCTTTCTCGATGAGCACCACATTCGCTTCGAGCCCGGCGTCAACGAGGACCTCGCCGCGACCGCCGTGTGGGGCAGTCAGCAGACCGAATTGTTTCCTGGCGCGCGCTATGATGGCGTGTTTGGCATGTGGTACGGCAAGGGACCAGGCGTCGATCGCAGCGGCGATGTGTTCAAGCACGCAAACATGGCCGGCACCTCGGCCCGCGGTGGCGTCCTGGCGCTGGCCGGCGACGACCATGGCGCGGCGTCATCGACCACCGCGCACCAGAGTGAATACGCCTTCATGTCGGCGATGATGCCGGTGCTGCATCCAGCCAGCGTGCAGGAAATCGTCGACTACGGGCTGCTGGGCTTCGCCATGTCCCGCTATGCGGGGCTCTGGGTTGGTCACAAGCTGGTCAGCCAAACGGTCGAGAGCTCAGCCTCCATCGACATCGATCCGGGGCGCATCACGATCACCCTACCCGACAATTTCGAGATGCCAGCCGGCGGCCTTCACATCCGCTGGCCCGACGACCGTCTAGTCCAAGAAGAGCGCTTGATGGAGCACAAGCTCTATGCGGCGCTCGCGTTCGCCCGAGCCAATCCACTTGATCGCACGGTCATCGATGGACCCCGACCGCGCTTTGGCATCATCACCACCGGCAAGTCCTATCTCGACGTTCGCCAAGCGCTCGAAGACCTCGGCATCGACGATGCTCTGGCCGCAGAGATCGGCTTGCGCGTCTACAAGGTCGGCATGGTATGGCCGCTCGAACGCGAAGGCGTACGCCGCTTTGGCGAGGGGCTCGAAGAGGTACTGGTCGTCGAGGAAAAGCGCGCGGTGATCGAGAATCAGCTCAAGGAACAGCTCTACAACTGGAAGGAGACGGCGCGGCCGCGCGTGGTCGGCAAGTTCGACGAAAACGGGGCGTGGCTCGTGCCGTCCGCCGGGGAGCTGACGCCGGCGCGGATCGCGCTCGTCATCGCCGGCCGCATCGAGCGTTTCTTCGCCAGCGAGCGCGTGCGCCAGCGCCTCGTTTTCCTCGAAGCCAAGGAAACGGCACTCGACAGGAGCCCGCCGCACCTCACGCGCACTCCCTATTTCTGCTCGGGCTGTCCGCATAACACCTCGACGCGGGTGCCCGAGGGCAGCACGGCGCTGGCCGGCATCGGCTGCCACTACATGGCGCTGTGGATGGATCGCGAGACCGAGACCTTCACCCACATGGGCGGCGAGGGCGCGAGCTGGATCGGCCTGGCGCCCTTTATCGACATGCCGCACGTCTTCGTCAATCTCGGCGATGGCACCTACTACCACTCCGGCCTATTGGCGATCCGCGCCGCGGTCTCAGCCAAGGCCAACATCACCTACAAGATTCTGTACAACGACGCGGTCGCGATGACCGGCGGCCAGCCCGTCGAGGGCCAGTTGAGCGTCGCCGACATCAGCCGCCAGATTCGTGCCGAGGGTGTGGGGCGCATCGTTGTAGTCACGGACGAACCCGACAAATATCCGCCCGGCACTCCGTTCGCACCCGGCGTCACCATTCATCACCGCGACGACCTCGACCGCGTGCAGCGCGACCTGCGCCAGGAAGAAAGAGTGACCGCGCTGATCTACGACCAGACCTGCGCCGCCGAGAAACGGCGCCGGCGCAAGCGCGGCATTTTTCCGGATCCGCCCAAGCGCGTGTTCATCAACGAGGCGGTGTGCGAGGGCTGTGGCGATTGCAGCGTCCAGTCCAACTGCCTGTCGGTGGAGCCGCTAGAGACCGAGTTCGGGCGCAAGCGCATTATCAATCAGTCGAGCTGCAACAAGGACTATTCGTGCGTAAAGGGCTTTTGCCCGAGTTTCGTCACCGTGCATGGTGGCGGCCCGCGCAAGCCAGCGGCGCGGCCAGCGGCGACCGACGAGGACCCAGCGCACGGTCTGCCATCGCCAAACCCGCCACCGGTGCACGAGCCCTACAATATCCTGATCACCGGCATTGGCGGCACCGGCATAGTGACGATCGGCCAGATTCTGGGGATGGCGGCACATATAGAAGGCAAGGGCTGCTCCGTGCTCGACTTCACCGGCCTGGCCCAAAAAGGCGGCGCTGTGCTCTCGCACATTCGCATCGCCGCCGATCACGACCGCCTCCATGCCACCAGCATCGCCGCCGGTGGCGCCAACGCGCTGATTGGTTGCGACATGGTGGTAGCCGCTGGATTCGAAGCCCTGGCCAAGACCGAGCCGGGCCGGACCCACGCCGTGGTCAACCGGCGGCTAACCCCGACCGCCGCCTTCACCCTCGACCCCGACACGCGGTTCAGCGAGGACGATCTCAAGCGGCGGATCGCCGAGGCGACCGACCAGGCCGAGTTCGTCGAAGCCACCGAACTGGCGACCGCGCTCATGGGCGATGCCATCGCCGCCAACATGTTCATGCTCGGATACGCCGTCCAGCGCGACCTCGTCCCGGTCAGTCTGGAAGCACTGGAGCGGGCCATCGAGCTGAACGGCGTAGCGGTGCCGGCCAATCTACGCGCACTCGCTTGGGGGCGCCGCGCCGCCCATGACATTGAGGCGGTTCGTCGCGCCACGCACGGGCCGACCGGGCCCGCCAGCCAAGATGGCGCAGCCCCGCCTAGCCTTGAACGAACCGTGGCACTCCGAGTCGAGGAACTCACCGCCTACCAGAGCGCCGCGTATGCCGAGCGTTACCGGCGGCTAGTGCGGTCCACGCAAGCGCTCGAACGCGACTGCGCGCCCGGCATGAGCGGCCTCGCCGAAGCGGTCGCCCGGTACTACTACAAGCTGCTCGCCTACAAGGACGAATACGAAATCGCGCGGCTCTACACCGACGGGCGCTTTCTCGCCAAGTTGCATCAACAATTCGAGGGCGGCTTCAAGCTGCGCTTCCACCTCGCGCCTCCCCTGATCGCCGAGCGCGACCCCAACACAGGCGCCCTCAAGAAACGTGAGTTCGGCGCTTGGGTGCTGCCGCTGATGCGCGTTATGGCCCGGCTCAAGAGCGTGCGCGGCACGGCCTTCGACATCTTCGGGTACACGGCCGAGCGGCGCCTAGAGCGCCAGCTGATCGTCGACTACGAGCGAACCATGGCGGCGATCGAGGCCAACCTGAACGCTGACAATCATGCGCTCGCCGTCGAGATCGCGTCCGTGCCCGAGCACATCCGAGGCTTCGGCCACGTCAAGGAACGCCATCTGACGCAAGCGCGCGCGCGTGAAACCGAACTGCTGACCGCGTTCAATAGTCTGACACCACGCGCGACCGCGGCCGAATAACGCAACAAAACGGCGCACCAGCCAGCACAACAGGGAGACTACCCATGGCCGAGAGCGGAGCCGCCATCATCGTCGGCGTCGGACCGGGGCTCGGGGCGTCGCTCGGGCATCGTTTCGCGGCCGCCGGTTTCACGGTCGCGATAGCGTCGCGCACCAAGGACAAGGTCGAACGCATCGCGGCCGGCATCGACGGCGCCCAGGGCTACACCATCGATGCCATAGACGAGGGCGCGGTCGGTGGGCTGTTCGATACTGTCGAGGCGGAGCTCGGTCCGGTCGAGGTCTGCATCTTCAACGCAAGCGGCCGGGTCCGTGCGAGTTTCCTTGACATCGACACCGAAGAGTTCGTGGCGGCCTGGAAGAGCTCGTGCCTGGGCGGCTTCGTGGTGGGACGCGAAGCCGCACGACGGATGCTGCCGCGCGGGCACGGCACAATCCTGTTGACCGGTGCGACCGCGAGCATCAAAGGCTTCGCCCTTTCAGCCGGTTTCGCGACCGGCAAATTCGGGCTACGCGGCATGGCCCAGAGCATGGCCCGCGAGCTGCACCCCCAGGGCATCCACGTCGCGCACGTGGTGGTCGATGGCGGCATCGGCCGCGACGACGGTGGGGCGCGCCTCGACCCTGACGCGATCGCCGAGGCTTATTATCAGCTACACCGCCAACCGCGCAGCATCTGGGCCCAAGAGATCGAACTTCGACCCTGGGTCGAGAAGTTCTAGACGCCCCCTTCGTTGCGTCGAGCGCGCGCCGCGCGCCTAGCGCAATTGGCGGACGCGCCGCCATTTGATATGGTGCGCGGTACTCATGAGGAGCGGACGAGCGCGGGGCGAGAGCAGAGGTGCCAATGAGCCAGATGGACATTACCGAGCAGCGGCGGATGTGGCGGACCTTCGGGCGCATGACGTTCACCACCGTGATCCTGATCTCAGCACTTATGGTTCTGCTGGCCCTGATATTTCTCTAGGCCGCGTTATCAATCGCCGACCGTGGCAACGCGCCGCCGACCCCATGTAGCGAGCCGCACTCACGTAAGATTGATGCCTCGTCGCTCGCGGCCCGCTCGCCGGCGGCGCGAGTGGTTACGGTCGCAGCCCCCTCGACGCCCCTACGCCTATCCCATCCACCGCCCCACCCAGGCGCCATGAAAATCGGTGTTCCAAAGGAGCGACGCGAGTTTGAACGGCGCGTCGCCGCGACGCCCGAAACGGCCGCGCGTTTTGTCGCCATGGGTTTCGAGGTCGTCGTCGAACGGGACGCCGGTGCGGGTGCGGCCTTCTCCGACGAGGCCTACATCGAGGCCGGCGCCATCGTGGTCGCCGATGAGGCGGCCGCGCTCGGCGAAGCCGACATCGTCCTCAAGGTCCAGAGGCCCGGGAGCGAGGACGAGCTTGGGATGATCAAGCCGGGCGCGGCGCTGATCGGCCTTCTGGACCCGACCGTCGATCGCGAGTACTTTGCCGCATGCGCGCGGGCGCGCATCAATACGATGGCGCTCGAGTACCTGCCCCGAATCAGCCGTGCGCAATCGATGGACGCGCTTTCCTCGCAAAGCAATCTTGCTGGTTATAAAGCGGTGTTAGACGCCGCGGCGGAGTTCGGCCGCGCCTTCCCGATGATGATGACGGCGGCCGGCACGGTGGCACCGGCGCGGGTGTTTGTCCTCGGCGCCGGCGTCGCTGGCCTGCAGGCGATCGCCACGGCGCGCCGTCTCGGTGCGATCGTCTCGTCTTTCGACGTGCGACCGGAGGTGCA
>Ga0315339_1001332_pt1 | contig 22522 bp, 14 predicted proteins | sample ASW17metaG_FD_204514 | JGI IMG/M metagenome (GOLD analysis project Ga0315339, IMG submission 204514) | Ammonia-oxidizing marine archaeal communities from Pacific Ocean, United States - ASW #17 | ecosystem: Environmental > Aquatic > Marine > Oceanic | place: USA: California | collected 2016-12-05
CCAGGCGTACGACCCGAGGCATCGCACCGGCTTCCTCGACCGTGACGTAGAGGTCGTCGCGTAGTTGGATCGCCCTCTTCAATTGTTGATTCACGAGCCTGAGCATCCCCGGTTCGCCCTTGCCCTCATCCGAGTCCATGCTGAAGTGCCGCGCGGAAGAGCTGAAGCTGGCGACGAGCTTGCCGTTGCTTGATTTATAAAGGGACACGATCTTCTGTGGCCATAGAAACTCCAGATCTCCCCTGGGTGTCGGAGCCGGTGGGCTGCTGCAACCCAAGTGGAAGATCGCAAAGAGAACCAGAAGAGAGAGTCGTGCTGTGATGGCGTGCCTCCAGGTCGTGAACTGGGTGCTCGACAACGCACCAGGCATCCGAAACTTCAGGCCTACTGCACCTGCCCCTCCTTGATGATTTCCAGATCTTCCTGGACCTCGAGCTCGACAATTTCTGGCGGGATGTTGTACGTGGCCAGGAAGCTCACACCATCATCGTCGGCGGGGTCGTAAGTGATGAGACCTGCCATGAAGTCATAGACCTCACCAAGATTGAGGTAGAGGCCGAACTGCCCCCCGGGGACCAGAACTTCAAACCCGAAACGCCAGTACTCAAGTGCGGGTACGGGCAGATACTCGGTGGGCGCCTTCAACTCCTCCACAACAGTTCCGATCTTGGGCGGCGCAGCCGTGTCGAGATGATCCCAGCGAGCATCGCCACCCGGCGCAATGCCAAAGTCAGCAAAGGCTGTCGCGTTCACGAGCAAGAAATACACTTCGGCGCGCTCATCTGACCAGCCGCCGAGATTCATGCTTCCGTATCCGCCATCGACACCCATCACAAGCAAGTGGAGGAATGCAAAGCCATTCAACTCCATCGAGCGACGGCCGAACCATTCTCGGCTGTAGCCAAGTGCAGCCGCACCTGCGCCCGTCCCGATGAACTGCGTGGCCTCAACCTTTGCACCGACTCCAATCGCGACTCCATACTTCAAGTCGACAATGTCGGTGAGGTCCATGCCTCGATAGCCCAGATACCTCCCCACGGCGCAGCCGGGAGTGAGCAGAAGGATCGCGGCCAGAAGTGCCGAAGAGGTCTTGGGAAATCGCATCATCGTGAAAGGCACCGCCGGGTTGAGTTGAGGGCCACACGAACGGCCCGGGACTGAGTATCCCGCGGCTCTCGCACAGTCTCAAGCTGTGAGCAGACCATCCTCAGACGGCTCCCGAGCTGGTCGTCTTCCCGGCAGGCCAAGGAAGCCTGTGGAGGGGCGCCTCCCGAGGGGGCCCTGGAGCCCTCTGAGCCCACTCCAGGGACCAATCACGCACACGCCCCGAGACCGCTATGATGCCCGCCTGCCCTAGGCCAATCGCTCGAGGACCCCCCATGCGTGACCCTACAACGGAACTGGCCAAACTGACCTGGCCACTGGTCGAGCAACGCCTCAAGCAAGGCTGTGGAGCGATCCTGCCGGTGGGCTCCACCGAGGCCCATGGACCTCATTTGCCCCTGGACACGGATGTGACCATCGCCCGAGGCATGGCCCTTCGTGCGGCCGCGATGCTGGAGGCACGCGGCGATCACTGCCTGGTCTTGCCAGCAATTTCCTACTCGGTGACAGAGTTTGCCGCTGGATTCCCGGGGACTCTGACTCTCGCCCCCGAAACAGCTGTGGCTCATCTGACCGAAATTCTGCAAGGCGCTGCCCGCGCCGGATTTGCCCCCCTGGCCGTGGCCAATGGCCATCTAGAGCCCGACCACATCGCCTCCATTCGAGAAGCGGTGAGTCAGGTCCGAGAATCGACCGGCCTCGACGTGATCTTCCCCGATGTCACCCGACGCACTCTCGCCGAGCGACTCACCTCCGAGTTCCAGAGTGGCGCCTGCCACGCCGGGGCCTACGAATCGTCGCTGGTCATGGCAGATGATCCTGAGGCGGTGGACGACACCCTGCGTTCCGCCCTCCCCGAAGTCGACATCAGCCTCGTGGACGTCATCCGAGCCGGCCAAAAGAATTTCATCGAGGCTGGTGGGACACAGGCCTATTTCGGTCGCCCTGCAGAAGCCAGTGCTCAGGAAGGCCACGACACATTTGGCATCTTGGCCTCGATCTTAGTCGAAGCCATGGACAACGCGACCCACTGAAGCGCGTCCACCTCTGACTGCTAGGATCTCTTGCATGGCACTGACCGAACCCCTGGACGCTGTCGAAGAACGTGTGTTGGGCGTGCTCGTGGAGAAAGGCTTCACCACGCCCGAAGGCTACCCGCTCTCCCTGAATGCGCTGGTCTCCGGCTGCAATCAGAAGTCCAATCGTCACCCTTCAGCTTCCTATACAGAGCAGACGGTGCACGAAGCTCTGCTTCGGCTTCGGATGCACCGCATCGTCCGCGAAGTCCACACGGCCGGCGCGCGCGTCCCAAAGTTCGCGCACGCTGCACGAGATGTCCTCGAAGTGGATGACCAGGAATTGGCCATTCTGGCAGAGTTACTTCTTCGAGGAGACCAGACGCATGGCGAATTGCGCGGGCGTGTGAAGCGCATGTCTCCCGTGGACTCACTGGCAGCCTTGGCAGTGCTGCTTTCAAAACTCGAGGACCGAGCCATGGTGCGCAGCTTGCCGCCCCTGCCAGGCTCGCGCGCCGGTCGCGTCGGACATTTGCTTGGCATCAAAGGCGACGGCGAGGTCGCCCCCCAGGCACCCGCCCCTCTGCCAGACTCGCCACCTTCAGCCAAGTCACCGATGGCATCTTTCGAAGTCACTTCTTCGTCCAACGACGAAACGGATCGTTCGAAAAACAACGACCTGGCAAACCGCCTGGACTCGCTAGAAGCCAATGTGACCCGGCTGACGCAACGCCTGGAGGCGCTCGAAAGGCGTTCTGACAACCCCGAGGCCTGAAGGCCTCGTCCGCAAGAGAGCGGTATTAGATGTTCACAAGCTTGTCGGAACTCAGGAACAGCAGCCTCGTCTGAATCGCATCCGGCTCAAGCCCCGTCAGGGCAGCAAGTACATCCCGATAGCTCTCCATCTGCGGACGATAGTGTTCCGTCTTGGCGAGCAAAAGACTCTCGCCTCCACTCTCTTCCGCAGCACCTGGAATGAGATCGAGTTGACGCCCCGCTCCACGAGCACTCGGCGTGCTCAATGAATCTGTTTTGTAGTCGAGCACATCGGCGGCAACGAGCCGGTCATCCTCGTAGCGCAAAACCACGCGGTCAAAGGCCCCCCTCACCATGGTTTGCACACCCTCCAGATCCAAGGAAACAGCGAAAGGGCGCTCACGCCAAACCTCGACACCGTGCCTGCTCTTGGGGCGCGACAACTCAGCAAGAACTCTCGGTTGTCGCAACATGGCCCGGTACTCTTCGATCATCTGGGTCACGACGCGGCGAGAAAGGTCCTGCTTCTCTTCGCAGGCAACGCGGCGCGCCTGGCTATGCAAGAGGTCGTCGGCTGGAGAATAGTCCTCCAGCCACTCCATCTCTGCGAGCCATGCGTGCATGACCAGACCTCGGAGGCGAGCCGAACCCGCTGAAAGGTCGAGAAGGCTCGAGGGCGTGATCTCACTCTGCTCGGATCGCCCGGATGGAGAACTCTTTGGCAACCAGCGCGGCTCGTTCTGCACTGCGAATTGAATCTCGCGGGAACCAACAACAGTGGGCGACTCTTCGTGCTCTGTAGCCGCTTCAAGCGTGAGTGCGGCTCCATCAGCGGACGCTTCGTACCACGTGTCTACACTTAACGGGTGCCGCCAAGACTCACGCACTCCATCGACAAAGGGTTCGCTCTCGGCTGCCACTTCCTCATTTTCGCCACCTTCAGGCGGTGCCGGATCCGCGAGCAACGTTTCCCTCAAGACGCTCGTCAGAGAAGAGGCCTCGCCCTCGGAGGCGATCAGAAGATCAAGGCGCCGAGCGGCACGCGTCATGGCAACGTAAAGCACGCACAATTCCTCACGCAAGGCACGTGCCTTGCCTTCCGCCACGAGTTGCTCAAGTTCCGGGTGCGCATCACTCCACTTGCTCGAGGGCGCCACCATGTCCATGGAACTCCACGGGTCTGTCCTGCGTGTGAGCAAAGCAGGCAGGCGTCCTCCGATCGCCCCCTCGAGATCCGGGAGCACAACAGCATCAAACTCAAGACCTTTAGAACCATGAATGGTCATCACCTTGACGGTTGCCTCCGTGGGAGCTTCCACAGATTCAGCCCAGACACGATCTGCAAATGCCCCAGGCCCGCCATCCGTGGCCATCTCTTCGAGTTCAAAAGCCATGTCCACGAGTTGACCGAAGCGCACACGGTCCCATGCGCCAAAAGTTGCCTCCAGGAGCACATGACCCTGAAGCCATGTGAAGAATTTCCCAAAGCCTTCTGCAGCTAAGCGGCGACGGACCTCGGCCGACAACGCCTCAGCCCGAGGACTTGCCGCTTTCACGTCAAACGACAACGAGAACCAAGGGGCGAACGCCGACGTGGCCACGTGAAAGAAGGCTGCAGTGTCTTCCGGGTGCTCTGCCAAGGTGAGCAACGAGAGTGAGATACGGACGGCGTCCGAATCGGTCAGTGGGTTGCCACCTTCTCCACTTGTTGGAATACCCCGCTGCATGAGGCCGTAAATAATCGCGGGCATCGCCGCCTTCCGGCGTACGAGCACACCGATTTTCGCAAGGGGGGCTTCCTCAACAAGACGAGCCACATGGCTGACTGCATAGCCCAGCACATCTTTACGCCGGCCGTCGATGCGCTTTTCGTGTGACTCCACCTCAATCAAAGCCACGCGCCCCGGAAGCTTCTCTTTGATCGCGATCGGTGACTCGAAGGACTCCTTGAAGGCGACGGCTGCCGCACGCATAGGCCGACTGTCGGCAAATGCAGAGCAAGCATCAATATTTTCGAACACCTGCTTCACCGATTCGAGCACGACCTTTGATGAACGCCGGTTGCCTTCGAGCGGCTTACTGTCGATCGCGGGGTATCGCTCGGGAAGGCTCTGCAAGAGACGTGGCTCACCTTGTCGCCAGCCGTAGATCGACTGCTTCGCATCGCCCACGCAGAAAAATGAACTTTCTTCGACACCTTCGCTCAACACAGACTTGATCAATGGGTCGAGCACTTGCCCCTGCATGACAGACGTGTCCTGAAACTCATCGAGCAGCAAATGCTCGATACCGACATCGAATCGCGGGCCAAGAGGCTCGTGCTCAGAGCCACCGGCAGCATCACGTATCAATGCATGCGGAATGTCATCGAACTCAAAAAGTCCCTCTGCAGCCTTACGCGCCGAGAACGCCTGATCGTAGCGAGCCAGGAAATCTCGTTGTGCGAGACCGCGAGCACGGATCGTGTCTACGATCTCCGATCGAGCATGGCCAACGAGGGCTTCGAGGCTCTCAAGCACAACTCCATCAATGGGATGCTTGCAGTAGATGTAATCGTCAGCGCAAATCTTTTTGACCAGGCCGCTCTCGAGAAATCCTTCCCAGTGACGGGCATCCGCTGTGGCGACTGCTTTCTCACGCGCCGACAACCAGCGCTTGTCAGGTTTTCCTTTACCCGTGACGGGAAGCGGGGCCATTTGAAGTTCGGCGATTCGCTTCACCAATTCTTCCGCCCCGAGAGGCGGCAGCGGTGTCAACGCATCCCAGGCCTCTGGTTTGCTTTGTCGATAGATCGAGTACGAATCCGCAACCACTCGCTCGAGAGCTCCGTATGCCGACCGCCGAGGATCCTCTCCCTGGAGGCGTCGTAGCAAAGCGAGGATCTCATCTTCTCCAGCCTCGTCGAGCACATCCGCCATGGCGTTCTGTGAGAGGCGAGATAAGTCTCGAGCGTCAGCGATTCGCCAACCAAGCGGCAAGCCGACTTCGAGGCTGTGCAACTTTGCGATCTTTCCGAGAAATGCGTCGAGTGTCTGAACGCTGAAACGGTGAACATTTCGTAAGCAATCACCCAGCAATTCTACGCACAACTCAGTCGTCAGGCTTCTGTCGTCTACGTGGCCACCAAGTTCCGCAAGGCAATCTTCTTTTTCAGCAGCCTTGACCAGTTGGAGAAGAACGCGTTCCATGATTTCACCCGCAGCTTTGCGCGTGAATGTTGTGGCGAGAATCGACTCGGGTGCAACACGACGCATCATCAGCGTCACAGCCCGAATTGTGAGTTGAAACGTCTTGCCCGTCCCGGCAGAGGCCATGTAAACGCGAGGTGTGAGAGCGAAAGGCGTCACTCTTCTCCCTCCGAGTCCTCGGACGCTTCGCCGGAAAGCAATCCACGCCCCGCGATCGCTGCAAAAACACGGTCGCGCTCTCCGTCCGGAAAATCGCCCAGCGATTCGAATCGACCTGCGCGGATCGCACGCACAACTTCTTGTGCACACTCGAGCCCCGAATCCAATTCCTCGGCCGTCCACTTCCCATCAATAAACTTCGTCGAAGACGGCTTCCTTGACAGTGGAACGTAACCCAACTTCACCACCGGGTTCGTTCCGCTAGAGTCCTGGTCTGCTTCAGCGGCCGCATTCAAAAGTGGCTGAACAAGCAATCGGTAGAGCGGCATCTGGAGGTCTTTCCAGACACCGGCTTCGCTTGGGCCATGCGTCTGCCGAGGGCCGCTGCCCTGCTCACCTGTTTTGTAATCAATAACAGCCCACTCACCCGTGAGATCGTTTCGGTCCACGCGATCAATGCGACCGCGCAGGCGAAGAGAAAGGTCATCCACGGTCAAGGAAACGGATGATTCGTCCGGCGACCACTCCACCTGGTGGATACGCCACCCCTTCGCCCTCCACTGAGCCTGCCATTGAGCGAAGGCGTGCAAGCGAAGCTGGAGTCGTCGAATCTGGATGCGAACAGCCGGCAAAGGCTTGTGTCCAAATCGTCGCAACGACTCATCTGAAAGCAGCCTCACGAGTGACTCGAAGATTTTCTCGGGGTCTTCCGAGTTCCGAAGCTTCTCTCTTCCAAATCGTTCCAGCACCTTGTGCGCGACTTGACCGAAGACCATCGGGTCCATCTCACGCACCTCGCCCTCAATCGATTTCAGACGCAGCATGCGCTGCAGATAGAACCGGTAGGGCGAGGCCAGATACTCACGGAATGCCGTCACCGCAAGAGCGCTAGGCGGCTCTAACTCTTTCGCCATCGGCAAGCTTCGTGCAGTCGGGACAACCGCAGATTCGGGAGGCAACTGCCGACCCTCTTCATCAGCTGGCAGCCAAAGCCTGACCCGCTCAAGCATCGCCTCATCTGGGACATGGAAAGCGAGGCGGCTGGGCTGAAGCGGATCTCCACGCAGTCCCCTTCGCCCGCTGATAAGCGTGACTTTTCGCCCCGAGTGAAGAATGGAAGCCAGCCCGTGCAGATCACGAGCGATTCTTAACGCATCGTCCGGGAGCCCCATGCGCGTCCGTAATGCCTCTGGAAGAAACACAGAGGTGCGAATGCTCTCGGGCAGAACACCCTCGTTAAAGCCGGTGAGGACAACAGCCTTCGAGTCGTCATGTGCCAAGTCAAGCCACCCAACCAGTTCGACTGCATCGCTTGTGACTGGCTCCGGCAACAGCTCTGACTCGAATTCCTCCACGACCAGATCCAGTGCAATGCCTATGGTGACCGGCATCTGCTGGCCTAGCTTGGGTGGAACGGCACGAAGTTCTCGCAGCCTCTCTCCGACGATTCGAAGTGCAGCCACGCAAAGCCGCTCTTCTTGTGGTGCGTCGTCAAGCGTCTCCTCGTTCCAGGAACGCTCTGAATACACCCGCGCAAGAAAGGCTGCGATCACCGGGGCCCAGTCCGAGACCGGCCGCGTCTCAGTCGTGGCCTTTCCCAATTCGCCCAACAGCCTCTCCAGTGCATCGTGAACAGAGGCCATCCGACCTACCTCAGGCGCTCTTTTTTCGTCGCGCAATTCCACACTCAAGCGCCGAGAGCGCGGTATGTGTTCGGATGCGAATGCATCGCATGCCGTTGCGGGCGAAAAATCTGCGACATCCTCCTCGGGTTCGGATAGATCGCCTGCAAGGCGCCGCTCGATATCCGGATGCCTCAACAAGGAAGAGGAGGCAGAGAAGTCTTGCTGCTGCACTTCCTTGGAAACACGGCGCAACAATGTCACGACAGAAGAACTCGCAACGGAAACCCCCGCGGCGCGGCGAGTTTTGACGCCATGCGCAGAAAGTTGCCGTTCGAGAAATGGCACCACGTTGACATCGGGGATTCCGAGTGAGATCTCCGAAGGAGATAGCTGACCGCCAAGCTCTTCGAGAGCACCGACCGCTTCGTGCGCTTGCCCTGCAGGGTTCTGAGCAACTCTCCAGCATGCTTTTTCCATGGGCACATGAAACCCGGGCCATCGCTCGCGCTCGACACAGCCCAGGCCATCAAAGTGGTCACTGAGTTCCGAGGGGGCACAGACCAAAGCCGTCACCGCACCGGGCAGTTGATCTAGAGTTGCGCGTAGCAGGCCGTTCACGTCTGTCACACCGACAAGTACGATCGCCACTTCCTGATCGACTTGTTTACTCTTGACCGCATCGCGTCGCGCATCGTGAGGGTCGCTCAGGCGCACAAGATCGAGTTGCTTGCGATAAGCGTGCTGCAACTTGACCAACACCTTCCAGCGATCGCGCTCCGAATTCGGAGCGTTCTTTTTCAGTTCCTCTGAGACCCCATCGAATCCGAAGTCTTCGCCGCCCAGTTCACCGTGCAGGCTGCGCAGTTCCTGAGCCATCACCCACCAAGTCTTGAAGTCATCACTGAACTGCGATGCGGGGCTCAGCACTTTCAGTTCCGTGGCCGAACAACTGCGCAAGGCGGTCGCCCAGGCGAGCGTCCGAAGGAAACCTCCCGCTGTGGGAGCATCCTGCAAGAGCAAGTGGTCTGTCAGCCTTCCAGCGGTTGTGTACTGGGGCGGCTCGAAAGGCGTGTCGCCAGGCACAAGCTTCTTGACCAGCAGTTCCTCCAGCCGGTGAGCCGCACGGCGCCCAGGCACGGCCACCACGACGCCACCCATGTCTGCCCCGTATCGCTCGACCAACCAGTCGGCAGCGCGGTGAAGGAAGGGAGCCTCCCACCCGAGAAACCTGACTTCCGTCACGCCTGCATCCTCCCTCCGAGATCCTGGCCGGTTCGGTCCGAATCAGGCTTTTAGGCTATCGCGAGAAAGGCTACGAACCCGAGATTCTTTCCCCATCAACCAAACTCAGTCGGCCAAGGCGGTCTCGCTGCCATCTTCGGCCTTCTCTTGGGCCGCATCACCCTGCCCCTCCGCGCCACTGCCCGAGGAGGCCTGGGTCAAAGTCCCGGGTGCCATGAGTTCTGTCACAAGCCGCGCAAAGCGCGCCGGATCGGGCACAGAGGAACCCTCTGCGAGCAGAGCCTGGCCATGCAACAACTCTACAAAGAGATGGAAACGCGTCTTGTCCGGGTTCTCATGAAGCGACGTGAGTTGCTCGAGCACTGGATGGCTCGGATTGAGTTCGAGAATCCGCTTCTGCTTCGGGACCTCTTGACCCGCGGCGCGGAACGCCTGCTCCAGTTGAGGCGACAACGCACCTTCGTCCGAAACCAGCACGGCCGGGCTACTCCGTAAGCGAGAGGACAAGCGCACTTCCTTCACATAATCATCCAAGGATTCTTGAGCGCTTTGAAACAGCGGCTCGAGTTCCGCTTTTTTCTCTTCAACTTTTTCGCCGCCTTCTTCCTCTTCGAGATCTCCTGCGCCCCGGTCAAGCGACATCAGCGGCTTGTCTTCAAAGGTATGCAGTCGCTGAAGAATCCACTCGTCCACGGGGTCGACAAAGAACAGCACTTCGTAACCCTTTTCGCGCACAGCCTCGATGTGAGGACTGTTCTCCACAGAAGATCGGTCCGGGCCTGTCACGTAGTAGATAGATTTTTGCGCGAGCGGCATCCGCCCTACATATTCGGAAAGCGTCGTGAACCCATGTGGGCACACTTCATCTGTCTCGGTTGCCTCGTCTTCGCTGGGCGCTTTCGGCGGACCGCCTGCCGAACTCTGAAAAAGACTCAACGCAGCCAGCTCATCGCGGTGCGCGTCATCCATGTAGATTCCTTCTTTGATCATCGAACCCAGCGACACCCAGAATTGTGAGTACTCTGCGCGCTTCTCGCCACACAGATGAGCGAGAGCTTCGAGCACCTTCTTCACGAGTCGTTTATTGATCCGGCCAATCTGCCGGTTGTGCTGCAAGGTTTCCCTCGACACGTTGAGCGGGAGATCGGAGGAGTCCACGAGACCGCGCACGAATCGCAGCCATGGAGGGAGCAACTCCTCGCATTCCTGCATGACGAACACACTCTTCACATACAGACTGAGACGGCTGTGATGCTGCGTCGGGTCCAGGGCATCCTGCGGACGGACCGATGGAATAAACATCAAGGCCGTGTATTCGCTCGCACCTTCGGCGCGAAAATGGATCGTGCCGAGCGGCTCTTGCCAGTCGTGCGAAACATGCCGATAAAAGTCGAGATACTCCTCTGAGGAGATCTCTGCCTTGGCGCGTGTCCAAAGCGGCTGCATCGAGTTGATCGTCTCGGTGCGTGTTTCTGTTTTCTTGTCGTCGCCTTCGCCTTCGGTGCGCTCGACATCCATCTGGATCGGATAAGACACAAAATCTGAATAACGCTTCACCACGTCGCGCAATGTGAATTCGTCGGTGAAATTCTGGGCGTCTGCAGCCGGCTCACCATCCTCGCCCTTGTCGGGCTTGCGCAAATGCAAACAGATGCGCGTACCGCTCTGAGGTTTCTCGATATCTTCGACAGTGAACTCGCCGTCTCCGCAGGAAGTCCATCGGACAGCCTCTTCTTCACCTGCCTTGCGCGTCTCGACAACAACCTTTTCTGCTGCCATGAATGCCGAATAGAAACCGACACCGAACTGACCGATGAGATCTGGCGTGGAGTTCTCTTCCTCAGACTCCTGCCCTTTGCGAATCTCATCGACAAAGGCGCGCGTTCCGGATCGAGCAATCGTGCCGATGTTCTCGATGATCTCTTCTCGAGTCATGCCGATGCCGTTGTCGTCGATGCACAGCGTCTGCGCTTCGGCATCGGGCTCGAGACGAATGCGCAACTCGTGACCACCATCACGCAGGGAGGGATCGCGCAGCGCCTCGAACCGAAGTTTGTCGAGGGCATCACTGGCATTCGACACGAGTTCTCGCAAGAAGATCTCGCGGTTCGTGTAAAGCGAGTTGATCATCAGGTCGAGCAGTTCACGCGTCTCGGCCTGGAAGGTGCGGGTTTCAGAATTTGCGGAGGTCATAGGTCGTCGTGGGTTCTTGGAGAGTCGTGGCTGCCAACTGCCGGCCAAACCACGCAGTTTAACGAGCCACCCCCAGGGCCGTCTCGGGTTCGCCTAGCTCCTGCTCCACAAACCAGGCCGCGCACGCCCCCTGCCCCCTCTGAAACCACCCAAAAGCCCTGGATAGCCCCCAAATGCGTTTTAGGGGCAGTTCACGAGCATGAATCGACAGATTCCCACATGTCGTTCGAAAAGAAGGCGTTACATGCCCTTCCCTTCTCCGCTTTAACACTTAAGCTCCCCCTGATCTTTCGCCACACTGGAAAGTTCAGGATTCTCTCTCAGTCAGTTCTTGGAGGCAGTCGGAATGCCGCAGTTCAAGCTCAGCACCCTTTTCGCCATCCTTATCTCCGCAGTCGTTGCTGGAACCGTGATCAGTGCCACCTTGAATGTGGGCGATACCTTCAAGGGCCAGATCCTGATTCATGGCACCGACGTCGTCCAGTTTGAAGGTCTTGCTGGCGAGCTGATCAGCCTCAGCGTCAAGACGAAGAAGGGCCAGAGCCTGATCCCTCAGGTCAGCATCATAGACCCCGAAGGGGGCAACGTGATCACAGCGACGAACGGCAAGAAGAAGATCGCACTCAAAAAGGTCGAGCTGCCGGTGGCAGGCATGTACCAGATCCACGTGAGCGGCATGGAGGGCACGCTGGGTCTCTACACGCTGAAGACCAAAGGCAAACTGCCGAAGACCATCACCAAGGTGAGCAACTACTCCGTCGTCGAGCATTCAGAGGAGCAAGAGACGCACTTTCAAGCGAAGTCGGTCGCCCCGGAGGTCGACGGGCACCCCCCGAAGTACTATGAGTTGAGCGGAACGATTTTTACGCCCAAGAAGTCCGAGGCGGTGGCCTTCAACCCGGTAGTTTATGACCCCAAGCTTGAGCCGCTTGCGCTCACAGGCTTCATCGAGAAAACCAAAAAGGGTGAGTTCAAGATCAAGAAGATGCCCCTGGGCGATCTGGGCGTCTACACCCTCTCAATCGAGAACTCGGGGCTGTCCGGCGAGATCAACACGAATCTCAGAATCAAGAAGCCGAAGCTCAAGAAGCAGGTCATCGAAAAGGATCTCTAGGCTTCCCCACGCGATGAGCCCAAAGCGGCCTCATCCGCAACCCAGAGCACCGTTCCATCCCTTGGAACAACGAGTCGAGCCGGAAAGTCTTGTGGCTTGCCGAGACCTTTCAGGACGGCTTGCAGCGCGGAAGCCTTGCCCGAACCAGCCACGGTAAAAATCACCGCACGAGCTTCGTTAATCACCGGCAAGGTGAGAGTGATGCGGTCGCTCTGAGGAAGGTCGGCTTGAGTCGCTGTCACAAGACAGCTTGTCTCATTCAGCGCTGCACTCTTCGGAAAAAGAGAAGCTGTGTGCCCATCCGCACCAAGGCCGAGCAGCAAAAGGTCAAAGCGGGGAATCCCGCCCTTTGAGCAATCAAAGCTGCGACGCAACTCATCTTCGTAGTCGGATGCGACTTCACCGGGACGACCAATCTCAGTGCGAACACGATGAATCTGATGATCCAAAAGCGGGATCCTGCCGAGCAACGTCTGCTGGGCCAGCAAAAAGTTGCTGTCTGTGTGATCGGAGGGCACGCAACGCTCATCACCCCAGTAGAAGTGCCAGCGGTCAAAGCGCGCCACCATCGAATCAGACAGCAACTCGTACATTCCGCGGGGGGTCGACCCTCCACCCAGCGCCACGCGAAAAACGCCTCGTTCGTCGATCGCTGCATTGCTCAGTTGCAACACTTCATCTGCAGCGGTTCGCGCCAACGTTTGCTTATCAGGAACCCGGCGAACCCACTTGAAGTTCATGCCCCTCGCAGACTCGAAGCGTGAGTTCGTGCAATGGCTGTCACTCATGAAAACCGTCTTTCCAATCTCTCTCGCATGAGAAGGCGAAATCTTCTGGCTCCCGCCTGGCCCAGATCCACCGCGCACTCACCACATCCACATCGGGTCACCGAGCTTCACCTCCTACAGCATCGCCGCTCACGGCTCTTTGGCCAAGCCATTCCCCACCTCCAGCAGGTACCATCCCCGCAGAGACGAGCCTGTGAAGCCCATGGAGCAATGGACTCGTGAGCCAAGAAGAGCGAGCAGCACCGGCTGAGATTACGGCCTCCTCCGTGAAAACCATTCGAGGGCGCCTGGGCGAGTACGTCCTCGAGACACCCGTTCACCACTGGCGTAGTTCTGCACTGTCCGAGCTTCTTTCCACAGGGACAGATGTTTTCCTGAAGCTTGAGTTCCTGCAGTACACGGGCACATTCAAGGTTCGCGGAGCCTTTAACGTACTCCTGAGCCAGGGCCCCAACGCGCTTCAACACGGGGTCACCGCCATCAGCGCAGGTAACCACGCCATAGCCACCGCTTACGCAGCCCAGCGACTTGGACTTTCCGCCAAAGTCGTCATGCTCAAACACGCCAATCCTTTTCGCGTTGAACTCTGCAGATCACTGGGAGCCGAACTGATCCTGGCAGAGGATGCCCAGGAAGGGTTCATGCAAGTTGAACGGCTTGTCCGCGATGAGTCTCGGTTTTTTGTGCATCCCTTTGACGGCATCCACACCTCCCTGGGAACAGCGACCCTCGGATACGAGTTCTGTCACCAAGTCGATGCACTTGATGCTGTCATCGTGCCTATAGGGGGTGGTGGCCTGGCCTCCGGCGTCGCAGCTGCCGTCAAAGCGTTCGCACCAGAATGCGCAGTCTATGGTGTCGAACCAGAAGGTGCCCCCACGATGACGCGAGCCCTCGAAGCTGGCAAACCTGTCACGCTTGAGGCCAAAGACCTGAACACAATTGCAGACAGCCTCGCAGCTCCGTTCGCAGGCACAACCTCATTGGAACTGTGTAAAGCTCATCTGGATGATGTTGTGTTGTTAACGGACGACGAGATTCTCAAGGCTCAAGCATTGGCTTTTCGCGATTTGAAGTTTGCTCTCGAGCCTGCCGGAGCGGCTGCGACAGCGGGACTTCTGGGCCCCTTGCGAGAGCGTTTGTCAGGCCTGCGTGTCGGCATCGTCGCCTGTGGCACGAATATTGACGAACAGACGTTCCACGAACAGCTGAGCCGGCTCAGCTGAATGAAGCCCTGTTTTTCATCCATCAGTTCTTGAACGACTCGGCAGGCTGCAACAGCACAGCGAGTTCACGGGCGTCGAAAAACAGCGATCCGTTCATCCTCGACGAGCGGCTCTCCAAGCGCATCGATCAGGGTTTGACGGCGAGTCGTCCATTCGGAAAGCGGCACGAGTTGCTCTTCAAGGTGGCCCCGCTGGCGCATCTCGACCAGACCCGCTTCCGACAGAGAAAAAGGTAACCAAACGAGAAGCCCGTCAGCGGAACTTGGTGCGCGTCTCACAGGAACCGTCGCATGAAGGACGACAAGATCGACGCCTTGTGATTCCATCAGCGAAGTGATGCGAGAAGCATCTCCACGATCCAAGAGAGCGTCGGCTCGTTTCCACTTTGCAGCATTGTTCCGGTGTTCTTCTGTGAGCGCCAGATTGGTCACATATCCAGACGGGATCGCAAGCCCGTGCAAAGTTTGAGCATGATTCGATCGCGCATCAAAAGGGCCTCCACCGTACAACGGGAGGTCGACCAGTGACTTGGCGCCAGTCGCTGCTAAATCCTCAAGCAGCGGAGAAACCGGCAGCACATGAACACGCAGTGGTGCCATAGAAAATTCTGCGCACAACGCAAGCACTGCGAGGCATCCGAGCGCACGGCGCAATACAGAGGAACGAAGCCGGGCAGAAATAGAAACCCACGCTTGTGCGCACAGCAGCGCAATAAAGAACTCCACCAACACAAAAAACCGATCAGGTTTCCTGAGCATGGAGAAAACCGGGAGTTCCGAAAGCCAAGCGTACGGCAAGGTGACCCCGGTAACTTGCCCCCCGACCTGAAGTTCAGGCCCAAGGCTGAGCAAAAAGAACGCGCCTGCTGCAACCAACCATGCCACGCGCTGTCGTAAAGCCACCACCCCCACCAACAACATGACCAATGCGGTGTACCCAAACATGGTGGGCCACGAGACGATCAACCGTTCCGGCGGGCCGACCCACGCGAAACCGAGCAAGTCATTCGATCGCAAAGATTGGCGCGCTAAATCGCCAACTGCCGTTGCGGATTCCACGGGAGGCTCTGCGCCAAGAATGGCAGCGACCATAGGCCATGCCACCAGCACCACAAGAAATGCGGAGGCAATGCCAAAGGGCAGAAGTCGTCGAGCGCCCGTCGCAAAAGACACATCGGGTGCTACAGATCTTCCACCGACCAGGAGCAACCCTCCCAGGAACGCAACATAGACCAGGTAGTAGAACGACGTGGCGGCCAACAGCCCTGCGGAAAGAATCACACCTAATCCAGCCGACCTGCTTCCTGTGCGCCATAAACTCACCATGAAATAAGCGGCGAGAGGCAGGAACTCCAGCGTCGAGACATTCATCTGCGCCATGTAGAACGCGTGATAGGGATTGAAAGCCCACATGCACCCTGCAAACAACGCGCCCGCTCGGCTCCCCGTCAGTCGAGAAGCCAACAGATAGAAGGTCCAGCCGCTCAGAGCTGAATGAATCAGCAACAAGAAATTGAAGGCGCCGTTCGGGCCCAATGGGTCGCTCAGCACAGCCCCGAAGAATGAATTCAGAGGTGAGAGCGTATGCCTGGCAAGCGAGACCCCAAGCGGGTGGAACAAGGCTTCGGTGAAGTAGGGGGACGTACCGGCCTCCAGGGCCGAAGACTTCATCCACCAGAAATTCCACAGGTTGATGAAGTAGTCTCCGCGCAAGCTCACAGACTCGCTAAGAGAAGCGGCCATGGGCCATGACAGAGCCACGGCAGCCACAGCAAAGAACAGCAGCGCCGCGGCATCGCGACCAGACGACCGCTGAAGCTCTGGCCTTTCAATCACAGTTCGTGGCTCACCGCAGCAGCCTCAACATGCAGTCCTCAACGGGAACGAGACTCAGCCACTGAATAGAGAATAGGCCCATTACGACCAGCCCCTTTCAACTCCCACCGGAAGACCCGTTCGGCGAACTCGGGAGCAAAGGGAGCCAGGAAGGGAGAGAAGTGATAGACGCTGCCCTCCTGCTTCACTTGAAATCCATTCTGTTCAAGAGCTTGCCGCAACATGCGCGGGTAGAAACGAGCAATATGCTGAATCCCACCCATTTCTGCCGCGCCGCCAAAGCGATCGACCATCCATTCCAAAAGCGGCCAGGTGCTTCGATAGTTTGGCGTGGTCACCAACAAGACTCCGCCGGGAGCCAGAACGCGGTGAAGTTCGCTGAAATATTGCGGGATTGTTTGTTCGGGCACATGCTCAATGACCTCAAGCACGATCACCTTGTCAAAACTTCCTGAAAGGAACGGGAGCTTCTGAATGTCGGCTCCTACGAAACAAACACGCCGGTCTTTTTCGCGTTCGATTTGTTCGGACAAAAAGTCTAGCGGTGCGGGCGAAAAGTCTGTCGCACAAGACAGAGCCACTTCTTCGCTGGTGTTGAACGGAATCTCAGAGGACCCTGCGCCGACTTCCAGCACCCGATCAGTTGGCTTGAAATCTAACTTATCTGCGACCATCGGCCATTTCTTGGCGTGCCAGAAGCGCTGAACCGGGTGGCCCTCTTTGCGCGCCAAGTACTGGTAGTCACCGCGTGTATGGTCTGCAAACTTTCCAGACCTCTGCAGTCGCTTCACTTTTTGCTTCACCTGCCACAAGCGACACAACATGCGGAAGCCGTCGCGAAAGAGCTTCACAGTGCTGGGCTGGTGCCGGTACACGTATGTCACCGGGACTTCAGAAATCGCATGCCCGTGGTGATGCAGCAGGGCAAGAATCTCTACGTCAAATGCAAAGCGCTCGGCTTCAACCTGAGGAAACAGTTCGCGGGCGACGTCGCCGTTGTATGCCTTGTAGCCAGCCTGGTAGTCAGCCACGTCAACACGCACAAAGAAACGCGAGAGCCAACCGAAAACCCAACCGACTGCGTGCCGCCTACCGACGTAGGCAAAGTCACGAGGGTTGAGGACGAACTTGGTGCGAGGGTCTCGACGATTCCCAATGGCGGCGCCATGCCCTCCTTCAAGGGCCTTGAGAAAGTCTGTAAGTGAGTCGAGTTGATAGGTCGCATCGGCATCGACGGTCAACAAATACTCACCACGTGAAATGGCCGCGCCTGTTTTGAGCGCTGCTCCCTTCCCCATGTTCTGGTCATGCACCAGAACTTTCAGGTACGAATGACTCCGAGAAAAGTCCTCGAGGATCTGCCGTGTCCCGTCAACACTGCCGTCATCGACAGCGATCACTTCGAAGGGCTTCTCTAATGCTCTCGCGACGCCGTCGACGTCCTCAAGCATCTGCTGTAAGCGAGCTTCTCCGTCTTTAACGGGAAGCACAATGGTCAAGTACGGGCGAGGCACGGCGACAGACAACCGATAGAAGGCATCAGGATGGATCCGGACGACAGGTCGCGCCGCCCCGGTAGCAACTCTCCGAGTCTACACGCCATGGGCATATGGACCAACGCGGGGAAGCTTGCCTTACCCACTCGACACCGAACCCCTCAGAGACCCAACAGATCACGCGCATACCACGGTATTTTGCTGCCCTGCCCATCGTTCCGGGCAGACCCATGAGTTGAGACCCAAAGGGGCTGCTCTGCGTTGGCGCGGACCTGGCAGAGGTCGAGACATCGCAACCGGGGCGATCAAAAAGCGGTGGCCGAGATGCCGTGAGTGCTGGCGAGCGAAACGACCTTCTCTCTACTGACGCCCCTCGACGAGCCCAGCAACAACAGATGGGTCCGCAAGAGTCGTCGTATCGCCCAGGTCTTCAACATGGCCAGACGCGATTTTTCGCAGGATTCGGCGCATGATTTTTCCGCTTCGCGTCTTGGGCAAGGACGGCGTGAACTGAATCTTGTCTGGAGACGCAATGGGGCCGATGACCATCCGCACGGTTTGCACGAGCTCTTTCTTCAACTCGTCGTTTCCCGTGCGCCCCGGCCCCAAGGTCACGTAAGCATAGATTCCCTGACCTTTAATCTCGTGCGGCATACCCACGACGGCCGCCTCAACAACGGCATCGTGTGTGTCCAGTGCAGACTCCACTTCTGCCGTACCCATTCGATGCCCAGAGACGTTGATCACGTCATCAACACGGCCCGTAATCTTGTAGTAGCCATCTGCATCTCGCGAGGCACCATCACCCGTGAAATACTTGCCCGGGTACTGAGAAAAGTACGTCTTCTTGAAACGTTCGTGATCGCCGTAAACGGTTCGCATCATTCCTGGCCAAGGGAATCCGATGCATAAATGCCCCGAGACCGAGTTGCCCGTCAGCACAAGACCTTGGTCGTTCACGATTTCGGGCTGAATGCCGAAGAGAGGCAGCGAGGCTTTACCGGGCTTTGTTGGCGTCGCCCCGGGCAATGGTGAGATCAGGATTCCTCCCGTTTCCGTCTGCCACCATGTATCTACGATCGGACAGCGCTCTTCCCCAACCACACGGTGGTACCACTCCCAGGCGTCAATGTTGATGGGCTCTCCAACAGTCCCCAACAATCGCAAGGACGCGCGTGACCGCGAAGTCACCGGCGTATCACCAGCAGTCATGAGTGCTCGGATGGCCGTGGGAGCCGTATAGAACAGCGTCACGGAGTGCTTGTCGACCACATCCCAGAAGCGCCCTGCATCCGGATAGTTCGGCACTCCCTCGAACATCACCGTGGTCGCACCGTTCGCCATCGGCCCGTAGACGATATAGCTGTGACCGGTCACCCATCCGATGTCGGCTGTGCACCAATAGATGTCATCTTCGCGCAAATCGAAGACTATTTCGTGCGTATAGGACGCGTACACCATATAGCCACCCGTGGTGTGCAGCACCCCCTTCGGCTGCCCGGTTGAGCCCGACGTGTAGAGAATAAAGAGCGGGTCCTCTGCATCCATGATCTCGGGGCTGCATTCATCTGCGATGTCTGCAGCACCGACCGCATCATGCCACCAGAGATCGCGCCCGTCAGTCATGTTCACCGGTCCGCCTGTCCTGCGAAAGACGATGACCTCCTGAACGCAATCGACTCCTGCGACAGCTTCATCGGTGATCTTCTTGAGCTTGATGGGCTTTCCTGCACGCACACCTTCGTCAGCAGTCACAACTGTGCGGCAACTGCTGTCGAGAATACGATCACGCAATGACGTGGCCGAGAAGCCTCCGAAGACAATGCTGTGCACGGCGCCGATGCGGGCACATGCAAGCATCGCCACGGCAAGCTCGGGGATCATCGGCATGTAGATGCACACTCGGTCACCTTTGCGCACGCCTCGCTTGCGCAAAACGTTGGCGAATCGACAAACGGAAATGAGCATTTCCGAATACGTGATGTGTCGATCGTCTGCGGGATTATCACCTTCCCAGATGATTGCTGTCCGATCCCCCTTGCCAGCAGCCACGTGCCGGTCAAGGCAGTTCACACTTGCGTTCAAACGCGCACCGTCAAACCAACGAATGCGAGCCTCATGAAAGTTCCAGTCGAGGACTTTCTCCCAGGGCTTATCCCAGGTGATGCGCTGAGCGACCTCCGACCAGAAACCTTCCGGATCCTCAACCGACCGCCCATACAGCGCACGGTATTTCTCCATGGAATCCACACGGGCCTGCTTTGAAAACTCAGGTGGCGGCAGGTAACGACGCTCCTGCGCTTGGTCCACGCTCGACCCGCGAGTCTGTTCAGAATTTTCTGCGCTCATCCCGTCTGTCATCCCTCTCGCCCTCGACAAAAAGAGACCCGCCATCAAGCGAGCATTCTTACGCGAAAACGTACCACACATGCCCTTAGGCAAGGCGCCAGGCTGGAGCTCACGCAATCGACGATTGCCGTTTCCCAAGAAGCAGAACAGAACGGTCCGACGGAACGAATTTTCAATGGACCGCCCCCACGGCAGAGTTCGATGGAATCTATCGTCTTCGCATTACTTGGAAGCCTTCTACTAGGGCTCGGGGTTATCTTTTCCCTGGGGCCAAGAGACCGTCGCAAGCGGTTTGTTTGCCTGCAGTGCGAAGAAAGTTCACGCGTAGAAAGCCAGGGGGCAAGCCGCCAACTCGACGCTCTCGGCAACGAGTTGAACCCGCCTGACCATCTGATCCTAGATCGCAGATGGCTTGCGCTGTGGATAGGCTTCCTGGCAAGCACTGCACTGAGCCTCACCGGAGTCATGACCGGCACGACCTCCGCCCTGACCCTCATGATCCTTCTACCAGCCGTCGCGGTCTTCTCTCACACGGCACTCCATGCCTCGTGGCCACGCTTCATGCCCGTGGCACTGAAAATCGCAGCTGGAGGTTGCGTGCCTCTCGCCCTCCACTTGGTCAGTTTGGAACGCTCCGCCGAAGGATTCCTCGGCCTGATAGCCATGGCGACGATCGTGGCCCATCACCGAATGAGAGAAACCCTTACGTGTCGAAGCCACTCAGCAGATCGATTACCATTGCCCGGCTCTGGTGACAGCCTCCAACAAAGACATCCAACAGACCGCTCCCTGTGCAGGAGCGCTCTATCCCACGCCCATGCGTGTTCCGCGCTTGATCGGCCAAATCTCCGGCCCGCAAGTCGACGGCCCCACACTCCTGTGCCTGGGAGGGATCCACGGCAATGAGCCTTCAGGAGTCTTGGCACAGAAGCGAGTGCTGGCCTCACTCCAGCAAGATTCAACCGGCCTCGTGGGCCAGCTGATTTGCTTTTCAGGCAACCGATCTGCTCTTGCTGACAACGTCCGGCATCACAGGCTGGATATGAATCGCGTTTGGCGATCGGAAATCCTCGAGCGAGTTCGAGGAATGGATGCTGCTGATCTTCGTGACGAGGAGATCGAACTCTTCGAACTCGATGCAGCCCTGGCCGATGTACTTGGTGAAGCTGACGGTCTGCTCGACCTTCACAGCACCTCCGGTCCCGGAAAGCCGTTCGTAACGATGGATGACACCTTGCAGAACCGCGCCTTTGCCAGTGCGCTCCCAGTCCCCCGCGTACTCGGCCTCCAAGAAGCCGTCGAGGGGACTCTGACGAGTTTCGTCATCGCGAATGCTCCCATTCCGGCGATTGGCTTCGAGAGTGGCCCACACACAGAAGAGTCCACCGTGGATCATGCGGCCGCAGCCATCTGGCTCGCTCTCGAGACCTTAGGCGTCCTGACACGAGGGAGTCGCACGGAAACTGCTGATGCACGCGCGCTGCTCACCCGGAGCAGCGGCGGTCTAACTTCCGTCGTAGAAGTTCGGTATCGCCATGCCGTGCAAACCGACGCAGGGTTCAAGATGGAACCCAACTTTCACAGCTTTCAGAAAGTGACTCGCGGGCAAATCCTGGCTCTCGAACGCAACGGGCCCGTCAAGTCGCCCGTAGACGGGCTTATGCTCATGCCACGCTACCAGCCTGTCGGATCCGACGGTTTTTTCTTGGTCCGAAAAGTTCACCCGGCATGGCTCGGACTTTCGGCCTGGTTACGCCGACTTCGTGCTGAGCGCTGGGTTCACCTTATGCCGGGAGTCCGGCGCCACCCCGAGCACTCGGGCAGCTTCCTCGTCAAAGGGGAACAGACGCGTGGGTTCGTGCAGCAAGTGTTTCAGCTGCTGGGCTATTGCCGTGAACCAACAGCCAGTTGCCAAACGGTCATGGCGCCCAGGGGCCGCTTTCCTCAAGCCAACTCGAACTGACAGAGCTGCCGTTCAGCCGTCTAACGGGAGATCTTTCGGGCGCATCATCGTCACGAGTTCGCAACCAGCCTCGTGCACAGAATCCCAATCACCTTCAAAAGTGAGGTGTGCCACCGATGCGGTCGAAAAGGAAGGCTGGACGCCGGCAGCGAACCCTGAACCACGTGCGAACAACCCAGCCAGCATTTCCATCCCCGGGTTGTGTCCAACCATCAAGACACAATGCGCTCTTTCGGGAGTCTGCGAGAGCACATCGATCAAGTCTGAGGGAGATGCTTCGTAAATTCCCTCGGCCCAGCGAACATCGCTCAGGGGAGACCCGAGTTCTTTGAGAACATCTGCGACGGTTTCCCGTGCGCGGCGGGCCGGCGAGCAAACCACGTGATCGGGGACTCGCCCCGAGTTGGCAAGCCAGCGACCGACACGGGCTGAATCCATGTGCCCGCGAGAAGACAACTCCCGCTCAAA
>Ga0315339_1001335_pt1 | contig 22466 bp, 20 predicted proteins | sample ASW17metaG_FD_204514 | JGI IMG/M metagenome (GOLD analysis project Ga0315339, IMG submission 204514) | Ammonia-oxidizing marine archaeal communities from Pacific Ocean, United States - ASW #17 | ecosystem: Environmental > Aquatic > Marine > Oceanic | place: USA: California | collected 2016-12-05
CCCTCAGCTTGTGGATAATCTGTTCGCTCGTGTATCGCTTCCTCGTCATTTCCTGCCTCCTTACACACACCCGAATCCTTCGATTCTCTCTCAAGATTCGGATTCGTTTTCAGGGGGCAGGTCAGTTCTTGCCCTCAGCGGAGGGCAGCAATGGGACAAGCAGGGCGGCGGCAATCGTGACAAAGACGACTTTCAATCGCATTCGGCACCTCGGTCGGCGGATATTCTATGTAAGACGTCAAGATCATACCACCGGATACCTGGCGACATCAATGTCACGAACTTTGACAGGTTTTCGTCCCAGGTGTGTCAGGCGGTCTACCCGGAAGGGGGCTCTGCGATAAGCGAAAGCAGATGCATCGAGTGGATGTAAGCTTCTGGAAACTAAGAGAGAACGTGGAAATAATGTAAACTGGGAGCAGACCTTTCAAGCCGTGGGTCGTGGGTTCGAGTCCCAGCCCTTTCACCATTTCCCCCCTCTCATCAGAAATACGTCAGAAGCCGAGTCTTCATGCCTACAGTTGAACATGAAGGCGTCTTGTTCCACTACGAAGTGACGGGTGAGGGGCCCGCCGTTGCGCTCTGTCACGGCCTTTGCGGTGAACTCTCGCACGTCCGGGATGTTGTGGGGCCTCTTCCCGGATACCGCACAGTTTTGTGGGATGCGTGAGGCCACGGCAGGACACCGCCAGGTGCGCCGAATACCTACACGTTTGACGTCTTCGCGCGCGATCTCGCGGCGCTGCTCGATCATCTCGGGATTGCCGAGGCCGTCATCGGAGGCGTTTCGATGGGTGCGGCCGTTTCGACGCGCTTCGCCCTCAAGTATCCTGAACGCACACGAGGGCTCGTCCTGGTTCGGTCGGCATGGCTCACCTCGGCCCTGCCTGACGGGCTGCGGCTCTTCCCCGTTGTGGCGGACTATCTCGGCCGCCTCGGCGCGGAAGAGGGTTGCCGGTTGTTGGAGCAATCAGCCGACTATCAGGCGCTGCGCGACGAATTTTCTGACGCTGCCGCTACGTTGTGCGCACAATTCTTCGAGAAAGATGCCGTAGCTCGATGCGGACGGCTCCACGGCATCCCCAACGATACGCCCATCCGGAGTTGGGATGAGATCAGTGTCCTCGAAATGCCCACCCTGGTGTTTGGCAATACACCGGACTTCGTCCATCCACTGGCATTCGCCATGGAGTGGGCACAGCGACTACCCCGTGGCGAGTTCGTTCAGACGCCCTCGAGGACGCTCGATTTCGACCAGCATGCCGAGGTCGTGCGTGTCCACCTAAAGACGTTTCTGGCCGCTCTCTAGCAGTGATGAAGTGGGCCTCTGGGGCTGCTTGCGTGCTCAGCGCCACCATGGCGGCGCTGCTATTCTGAGTACATCACCTGAAACGCTTGTCAGGTAGAGTTGACAGCAGAAGGCCGCTCTCGAAGATCCTTCCCTTTCCTCTTCCCCTCTCACCGTTTCGCTATTTACGGAGGATTTTTAATGAAGCGACTTTATGTAGGCAATCTTAGTTATTCGTCCACTGAGGACGACATCCGGGAAGCGTTTTCCCAACATGGAGAGGTTTCGTCCATCCACATGGTTACTGACCGAGACACTGGACAGCCACGCGGATTCGGGTTCGTTGAAATGGTTGATGGCGACCAAGCGGAGCAGGCGATTGCGGCGTTGAACGGCGCGGATCTAGGTGGCCGGGCCCTTGTTGTTAACGAAGCGCGTCCGCGCCCCGAGAGTAGTGGTGGCGGAGGCGGCGGTGGTGGACGCCGCGAATCGCGCCGGTAAGGCAGAGCGGCACTACTTCGCCGCTCCCCCACTGACGAGTTTTATAGGGACGAGATGGGTCGAACGGGCCTGTTTCGTCCCTGTACTATTTCTAGCCGTGTTTCTGCGCCTGCTGAAGCAGGCTGGGGATATCGTCTCGCTCCACGCAGATATGCTCGGAAGCCTTGAAGGTGCGGCCCTTGCTGAGCATGCGGACCACGGCGATTACCGCCTCCGGATCGCCGCCGAAGAATTCCAGATCATCACCTAGTTCCTCTGCGATTCGGTTCAGGACTTCCGACGAGGGGCGGCGTACAGTCCAGAAGCGATTCAGCCAGATACCGTCCCCACGGCCCAAACTACGCTTCAAAGCTCCTGTTTTAGCGATCATTCCTTGCCTCTCCTCGATTGTCTTACTGCGGTCCTGTGACGTGCTGTTCGGGTATAAGGCTTGGTTTCGGCGGTTCCGACGGACTCTTGTAAACCCAAAGCTGTAACACCAAGCTCCAGGCGAGCCGCCAGTTCTGGCCGAACACCTTAAACCACTGGAAGCGGCTCACCTGCGGGAAATAGATCCCCCGAAACGCGATACGCGCCAGCAGGTGTGTAATCCGCTCACCAACGGGTTTATCGGCCAAGTAGTCGATAGCTTCCTGGTTCCGCTCCGAGCTATAGGACAAGCGCCAAGCTTGATCCACTTCGTCGCGGGCTTCTTGGATGGTCATTTTGAGCGGCGTGTGGCACATCACGAACGGTGCGAAATCCATCCAATGCTTCGGCCGGTCGAGACGTCCGGCCTTCAGTAAACGGTCGTAAAGCGGTGTGGCCGGGAACGGCGTCAACTGGCCGAATACCGGCAGTCCCGGCGGCCATTCTTGGATCTTCGCGAGTGTCCGCTCCGCGACGCCGGTCGTGTCGTTATCCATCCCAAAAATAAACGACGTGATGGCGTAGATATTGCGATTCGCCAGACTCTCGAGAACGCCTTGATACGTCTCCGGCTTGTTGAAGCTCTTATTGACGTCCTTGAGGTTACCCGGGTCGATCGACTCCATGCCGATGAAGATCCATTTGCCGCCGGATTGTTCGATCAGATCGACCAACTCGTCATCCTGCAGTAGATTCGCGCTGATTTGCCCCACCCAGGGCATCTGAGCCCCGGAGGCGATCACCTCGCGCAGTAACGACTTCGTTCGATCGCGGTTAATCGCGAAGTTGTCATCAACGAAGAAAACCGCGGCCTGCCCTTTCTCTCGTTTTGCCAGCTGCTTGATCTGCAGCATTTCGTTGACCACGCTCTCGTTCGTACGGAAGCGCAAGGAGTCGCCGAAGAAACCCGTCACGGTACAGAACTCACAGCCGTAGGGGCAGCCGCGGCCTGACTCGATTGGGATCACACGAAACGATCCCCAGCCACCCCTGGCCTTGCTCAGGCTTGAGCGCAAGAATTTTGGAACGAGGTTGAACTGATCGAGATCCAGTTCATTCCACCCGATGTCCGGATAATTCTCAAGACTCGGCTTGACCTCTTCGCCTTGGGCATTGACCGGCTCATAGAGCTCCTTCAGGCAACCATTGGCGGCGTCCTCAACGATCTGGGGCCAGGTGTTGTCCGCTTCCCCCACTGCGATCGCGTCCGCATAACGTTTGCCGCCGTCGCGGCCCAAGGGTTCGTCAGGAACCTCCGTTACGTGCGGCCCGCCCATCACGACCGGCACACCGGTCGCCCGGATGGCTTCAGCCACCCGGTAAGCTCGGGCGATCATGCGCGTCATTGCGCCGATGCCCACGAGTCCAATGTTCTGCTCGCGAATGTAGTCGCAGAGTTGCGCGTCGGTCATGGGCCGAGCGTTGCCGTCGATCAGAAAAACTTTGTGACCAGGCGGCGTGAGCCTCTGGAGAAGAAACATCCAGAGGTGAGGCATGAAGTTGCGTGTGACTCCGTTGTCTGGGTTATACAGAAGTATGTTCATTAGGTGGCTTCGGACGGACTATCCCTTCGCGGCGGTTCAGGTCCGAAACTGGGTCACCCGAAGCTGACGGGGCCGAATCGCGGATCAGTGCTCAGCTTACCTTAGCACTCACCCGCTATCGGCTATATCCGCGAGCCCCGACCGCACCTCGATACGCGGCTCCCAAAGAGCCCTCGGAACGAGCTGCGATCCGCTCCAGGCTCGTAACAATCACGGGCCACCGCGCCAACCAGTCAGCGAAGAGATTGTGCGAAAATCACGCTATGGAAAATGTAGGGGCACAGCACGCTGTGCCCGTTCCGCTTCCCATTTTCCGTCAGTGAGGATAGACAGAACTCTTAGAGCGACCGGGGTGACGCCAAGAAAGTATGAGGGCCTCTTCACCGAAGCCTCCTGTTAAGCCTCATTTCTCTTCGTGGGTTGACGGCTGTGGATTTCTTGGACGCTCTTCAGGATATCCAGTAACCCCTTGTTATTGTGTAGTATGGGCCAGATAAGTGGGCTAGCACTTCAATGGCTTGCCCCGGCAACAACAGCCACACAAAGCTATTCGGTCAGGAGAAGGATCTGATGGAGAAGGTAAAATCCGGTGATGTCGTCAGTGTTGATTACACGGGAACGCTAGCCGGCGGAGAGGTTTTTGATTCATCCGAGGAGTGCGAACCATTGCAGTTCACCGTGGGCGCCGGCCGAGTGATTCCCGGCTTCGAGCAGGCTGTGGTGGGCATGGAACCCGGAGAATCCAAGAAGGTTGAGATTCCGCCCGAGTAAGCCTACGGCCAATACAACGCCGAGATGTTGCTCCGCGTGGAACGCGGCAACATTCCGGCAGAGCTTGAACTCAAGGTGGGACTGAACATTGTTGGCCGCGACGACCAAAACAACGAGACCCGTTTCACGGTGACGCAGTTTTCTGATTCGTCGGTCACGCTCGACGCCAACCACCCCTTGGCCGGCAAGGATCTCACCTTCGATATCAAGCTCGTCAAGATCGCGCCTGCCGTGGCGTAGCGTTGTCCTGTGAGAATGGGACGACTCGACAAACTCTTTCAAGTCTTTCGGAAGCGGGGTCATTCGGATCGCGGTTTCCGTAGACCAACTCTACCAGTAAATCGAGGCGCTGCTGAGGCGTCAGGCTCCGATAGTACTCCCGATCCGCAGCTTCGGCGTCGGTGTGGAAGTCGAAACGTCGAACAGTGTGCCGCATAGTTGCCCTTTCTATTTTAATGCGTCAGCGCCATGCCAGGAAGTTCCCCGGTTAGCCTGCCGTCACGGACGACGGCCCGGCCGTTGACGAAAACGTGGCGAACCCCTTCTGGGTCACTTTCGGGATTCTGATAGTCCGATGCCGTGCCGATCCTGTGGGCATCGAATACCACCAAGTCGGCGAAGTTCCTCCGCTCGATTGTCCCGCGTCCGTCGAGTCCGAAACGCCGCGCGGCTCGTGCGCTCGTTTTCGTAATCGCCTCGGCAAGCGACATCCACTTCTTCTCGCGGACATACTCTCCCAGGAACTTCGGATACGTCCCAAACGTCCTTGGATGCGAAATGCCGTTCGTCACCAGCCCGTCGGTGATGACCATCGTCAAGTCGTGTGTGAGCACACTTCGTAGGTTCTCCTCACTATTATTGAAGGAGATGATGCGGACATCGCCGGAATGCTCCCGCAGCAAATCGAGTGCGACGCGTGGAGCCTCGTGGGCGCGCCCAGCCGCGATGCGGGCCACTGACTTGCCCACGATCTCCTGAGCTGCCTCCGCGCCCGCGCCACAGATCACAATGTCATCCCACGTATTCGCCATGTCGTCGTCCGTTTCGGCGGCAATGCGTTCGTAGTCGGCGGCTGAAGACAGGCGCTCAAGCAGGCTCGGAATCCCTCCTTCCAGCGACCACGACGGCAAAAGCTGTGTGAGTGAACACGAGCCCGCCAAGTAAGGGTAGGCGTCCATCGCGACATCCACCCCCTCGTTGACAGCGCTTGCGACGTGATCGAGAACGACGGCAAGCTTCTCCCAGTTTTTCTGTCCTACCACTTGCAGATGTGAGAGCTGTACGGGCACACCCGTGGCTCTCCCCAGATCGAGAGCTTCGTCCACCGCTTCGACGACTTTGAACTTATAGTCCCTGAGATGGCTGGTGTAGAACCTATCGTGCTTCCGTACGACCCGGCACAGCCGTACAAGCTCGTCGAAATCGGCGAAGGCGCTTGGGATACAGTTGAGTCCCGTCGAAAGACCGATCGCGCCTGAGTCTAAGCAGCGATCAAGAACCTCTTCCATCTGATTCAGCTCTTGCTCGCCTGCTCCCCGCCGGGCCTTCATGACGAATATGCGCAGGGCGCTATGTCCCGTCAACGCGGCGACGTTCACGCGGCTTCCCTTGGCTTCGAGGCCGGCGAAATAGGCCGCCGTATCAACGATGCCTTCTGTCGGATCGCCATCGAATAGCTCACCAGTCAATCGTTCTCCGGCGGGATTAGGGAGGGTAGGGAAGAGCGAGAAGCCGCAGTTACCGACAACTTCCGTCGTCACCCCTTGAAGCACTTTGTTGGGGAGGTGCTGTAAAACCTCCTGGTCCCCGTGGCTATGAACGTCAATGAACCCCGGGGCGACATGCAGCCCGGAACAATCGATCGTTTCCCAATCGGCTGCCGCCGGGATCGGGCCGACATCCTCGACCCGTTCGCTGCGAACAAGCACACTCGTCCTTCTGGGCGTGCCGCCATTGCCGTCAACAACCGTACCGTCGACCAAGAGCAGAGGATGGTTCGGCGTATCGCTCATACAAAGGTGAGTGTACCTTCCCTTCACTGCGAAAACTCGTAGCGCGGATCTCTGTTTCGAGATCCGCGGCCCTTCCTTCGCCTCCCTCAATCCACCGCCCAACCAGGGAAAGAGGCGCGGGTGTCAACCTGCACGTCCCGAGGGCGCAGCCCGCGGAAACAGGCGGGGGCTTAACGGCTGCGTGCACGATCGGCTCACCACGGTTCGGATTTTGGTTCGTTTGGACGGGCCGATTGGGTTCGAATGGCAGTTTCCGCTCGGAATCGTGCAACCAGATGCAACATTTTGCGACGTGGATTTGGGGCGACCCTCAGGTCGTCTGGGGCGGTTTGGCAGGGAATGGCAGATTCTGTCAGCCGAGGGAGGTTTCGATCGTTTCTCGCGGAGGCCCGAAGGACCGCAAGGGTCGCCAAGGGCTGGATTGGATGGGACACGGTCTCCCGTGTGGGACCAGCATGAGTGCCGGTCACTAACGGCGATTGTAACCCGGCAAGTGCGGTCTGGCGGGCCGGTCAGGACAGCTACCTAAATTCATCCACGGTTGGAATATAACCTGCTTTATTTCAATGCTTTGTCGAGGTATGCTCAGTGGACGGACGTCTTGACCGGAACACTGGCAAAAGTAAGGTGTTTGGTTTCAGTTGTTTACGGAACCGCCACTGCTCGGACGGCAAGATCTGACTGTCCCTCCATCAAGGATGCACCAAGCTCGCCTACATGCGCTGCCAATCAGAAGGGAGTGCTCCTCACCGCCAGCACCCCCCAAGCACATTGCCGTCCAAAGCCAAATCGCGAGTCACGGCCTTACCAACACAGAAACCGCTTCGATCTCAAGCACTTCCCCACCCTCGCCGCGCCAAACCGCACCCGCCGGGTTACAATCTAGCCGAACGATGCCCCATCCAACCCGGCTCAAGGCGAACCTCGCGCCGTCAAGCCCCTTCACCCACCAAAACAGCCGCCAAAACTCTCCCCGGCTGACAGAATCTGCCATTTCTTGCCAAACCGTCCGAGATACCTCAAATCCAATCCGGCGGCCCTCCTCACGTGCAATCCATGAGACACCATCGCCCCGTTTTTCACCACGCTCAAACCCGGCATCGCCCGCGGACCAATACGCATCCCACAGCAAATCAGCAATTTACGACCTCACAGCCCGCCTCCGCTTCGCCGATTTACCCGGTTCTCACTCCCCATTCCAGTCTCAGAATGTCTCACGGCCCAAGCCCCATCACACCCGGAACAGGCGGCGCTCCGTGTTCCCAAATGTTCCATTGTGCTCCGCGCCACTCCGAAATACCGAGCAAATCCAGTGTCGCGAGTCGGACGGTGTGGCTCAATGGACTGTTGGTTTGTTTGCACTCAAGGTGCTTGGTCAACACAGCCTTACGGCTGTGGCTCTGACTGTTATTGGGTGGGTTGCGAACGGGAGGGCGGTGGTTAGGTGGCCTCGGCCATCCATTGGTGGAGCATGTCGCGGAGGAGGGTGAGCTCGCGGAAGAGGGCGTCGCGGTCGGGGTTGGCGTGCTCCAGGCACCAGGAGCCTTGGAAGCCGGCATTCCAACCGGTCTCGAAGCAGCGCTTGAGGTCGTAGAGCTGGTGGTCGCCCTCGGGTGAGATCTCGCGGGCCTTGAAGTCGCAAGTGACGGCTGTGGGAAAGATGCGGGCGAGGCCCTCGAAGCGAAGCTCCTCACTGTCCCAGTTGCCGGTATCGGGGCAGGGGGCGATGTTGTGTCCGACGGCCTCGATGATGCGGGCGACGGCGCCGGTGTCGTCATGCATCTAGCCGAAGTTCTCGACAAGCATCTCGACGCCCTTTTCCGCGCCGTAGTCAGCGAGTTCGCGATAGCTCTTGACGTGGATGGAGAAGTCCGGATCTTCGGCGAGGGGCAGCGGGCGCGCCCAGCGGCAGCCGAGTTGCGCGGCGGTGTCGATCGACTTCTTGTATTCGCTTACGGCGTGTGCGCGGACCTGCTCGTCGGGCGAATCCATGTTGAGGCCGCGTTGGTTCATCTTGAGGTTGATCAGGTGAGAGCCGCTCTTCGCGGCTTCGTTGCGCAGACGGTCGAGGTCGGCGGGGCCGGATTCGCCGAGCGTCGTTGTGTTGAGGTCGATGACCCGCATGTCGAACTCGTCGAGAAGCAGGCGCGGCAGGTCGAATAGAGCGATCTGGTCGGAGTTGGGATGAAGGGCGACGTGGGATCCCAATGAGGATGTGGTGACGCCGACTTCGCGGGCCAGGGGGTTGTCCGGCGTGGGTGGGGTGTCCGAAGTGTCTGGGGTGGCGGGAGTGCTGGAACAGGCACCCCAGAGACCTACGAGCGGCACGGCGGTGAGGCCTTTGAGAACATTGCGTCGAGTGGTCAATCTTGCATCCAGCGTGGATGGGGGGACATGAAGGAGCCTGCGTGAACACCTTTTCTGTATCCCGATCGTCCCCAATCTGGAACTGTGGGGTTAGCGGGTACAGCATGCTGTGCCCCTACATTATCTGCCTCGTCTTTGTACAAGGCTTTGACGTTTCGGCTACTGGACGCCGGCACCGATGGGCTGCGGTGAAGTGCTTTCGGCCGCGTCGGGCGAGTAGCGGTTGTCCACGTAGTCGTTGAGGATCTTGATGAAGTCAGGGACAATTGTATCACCCTTAAGCGTCAACATTATACGGCCGTCAACATAAACCGGTGCTTTGGGCTCTTCAGCGGTGCCGGGCAGGGAAATGCCGATGTCGGAGTGCTTGGATTCGCCGGGCCCGTTGACGATGCAGCCCATGACGGCCACCTTGAGTTCTTCGACGCCCGGGTAGGTCGACTTCCAGACCGGCATTTGTTCGCGCAGATAGGTTTCGATCTCGTCGGCCATCTGCTGGAAGAAGGTGCTGGTGGTGCGGCCACAGCCGGGACAGGCGGTGACTTGCGGCGTGAAGCTGCGGATGTCGAGTGACTGCAGGATCTGCTGGCAGATGCGGACTTCTTCGGTGCGGTCGCCGTTGGGTTGGGGCGTAAGAGAGACGCGGATGGTGTCGCCGATGCCTTCCTGCAACAGGATCGAGAGACCGGCCGAGGAAGCGACAATGCCCTTGCTGCCCATGCCGGCCTCGGTGAGCCCGAGGTGGAGCGGGTAGTCGCAGCGAGCGGCAAGGTCGCGGTAGACGGCGACGAGGTCTTGCACGTTCGATACCTTGGCGCTGAGGATGACCTGATCGTGGCGCAGTCCATAGCGCTCGGCCGCTTCGGCGGAGTTGAGAGCACTGATGACGATGGCGTCGCGGGTGACTTGGGCGGCGTCTTTGGGATTGGGGTGCGCCGCGTTCTCGTCCATCAACTTGGTCAACAACGCTTGATCGAGCGAGCCCCAGTTGACGCCGATACGAACGGGCTTCTGGTGCTCGACGGCGACCTCGATCATGGTACGGAAGTTGTCGTCGTGCTTCTTGCCGATGTTGACGTTGCCGGGATTGATCCGATACTTCGCGAGTAGGCGGGCACACTCGGGGTATTGCTTGAGCAGGAGGTGTCCGTTGTAGTGGAAGTCGCCGATGATGGGGACGCGCACGCCGAATGCGTCGAGCGACTCGACGATCTTGGGAAGGGCCTCGGCGGCCTTCTCGGTGTTGACAGTGACGCGGACGAGTTCCGAACCGGCGCGCGCCAGCTCCATGACCTGGTTGACGGTGGACGCGGTGTCGGCCGTGTCGGTGTTGGTCATCGACTGGACGACGATCGGGTGGTCGCCGCCGGTCTTGACGCCGTCGATGTCGCAGACGGCTGATTTGCGTCGAGAAATGGGCATGACTGGGCGTTTAGGCGGGAAACCTCGATTCTAACATTCGGCCCCTAAGGTTCTGAATTTCCATCGCGAAGATAGCAGGACGTTCGTTGGTCTATGCTAGTCCGATGGCTACACGTGATCTGACCCGTCGGCTTGGGCTATGGGACGCCAAGGCGATTGTGATCGGCACCATCATTGGTTCCGGCGTTTTCATTGTTCCCGGGGCGATTGCGCGCGCTCTGCCGTCGCCGGAGTGGATGCTCTCGATTTGGGTCATCGCGGGGCTGTTGTCGTTGTGCGGCGCGCTGGCGTTTGCCGAGTTGGGCGCGATGCTGCCGCATTCGGGCGGACAGTATGTCTACTTGCGCGAAGCGTACTCGCCGCTTTGGGGCTTTCTGTTCAGTTGGGTGTTGCTGTTGGTGGTGCGTTCGGGCTCGACGGCGACGCTTGCGGTGGGGTTTTCGATCTACCTGAGCTATTTGATTCCGATGCCGCCATTGGTGGAGCGACTGAGTGCGCCGGCGATCATTTTGTTGCTGACCGCATTGAACTACCGCACGTTGGTGGGCGGGGCGCTGATGCAGAACGTGACGACGGTGCTGAAAGTCGGCGGGCTGCTGTTTGTGGCGGGTATCGCGTTGTTTTACGCGGCCCCGGCCGGAGTGGAAGCGGTTGCCGCGCCCACCGGGGACTTCGGCGGTACGGAGATTGGCATCGCGATGTTGGCTTGTTTGTGGGCCTACAACGGATGGTTCCAGGCGGGGTTCGTGGGTGGTGAGATTCGGAATCCCAGCCGCAATCTGCCGATCAGTTTGGGCGCTGGTGTCGGGATCGTAATCGTGCTTTACCTGCTGGCGAACGTCGCCTATATGCGGGTGCTAACGGTGGAGGAGATTGCGGGTACGGAGCGGGTGGCCGCCGTTGTGCTGGAGCGAGTATTCGGCTCGGCCGGGGGGACGATCATCTCGCTGATCATTCTGATCTCGATCACGGGCGCGATCAACGCGGGCATCCTTACCGGCCCTAGGGTCTACTATGCGCAGTCGCGCGATGGGCTATTTTTCAAGATATTCGGCGAGGTGCATCACCGTTACGGGACGCCGGCGTTTGCTGTGTTGCTGCAGGGCGCGTGGGCGGCTTTGCTGTCGTTGAGTGGGACGTACACGGGCTTGTTTTCGTTCGCGATGTTCGCGGCTTGGATCTTCTATGGCATGGCGGTGGTGGGCGTGATTATTCTTCGGAAGAAGAGGCCGGAGTGGGATCGGCCTTACCGGATGTGGGGCTATCCGGTGACGCCGGTGTTGTTCGGGCTGGCGTCGGCTTGGCTGGTGGCGAGTACGCTGATTGAGAAGCCGCTGCCGTCGCTGGCGGGGCTGGGCCTGATTGTGAGTGGAGTGCCGTTGTACTTCTGGTGGCGGCAGGCGCTGGCTGCTACTCCTGCTCCGGTCGAGGGGGATTAGCGCTCGCGCCGCCAGTAGGCCATTTCAGTGGAAACCATGAGGGCCATGGCGCCGCCGCGGTCGTCGTGTCCGAGGATAGCCGTGCGGTCGAAGTAGTCGTGTAGCGTTTTCTGCTTGCCGGTTCCGGTGCAAACGTCGACGAGTTCGCCGGAGGGCGCGATGCGGGTCTTGAGGGCTTCCCAGGCGCGATCGGTGACGGGCTCGTAGATGTCTCGGTCGAGCCAGCCGGAGCGCATTCCTCGGAGCATGGCGAAGGTGATCATGGACGTTGCTGTGAGTTCGCGGTAGCTTTCGGGGTGGTCGATGACTTGATGCCACATGCCTGTGGGGTCCTGGTGTTGGGTGAGGGCTTCGAGGTGGTTGCGGAAGGCGCGGAGCATGTCGGCGCGGTCGGGATGATCGGCGGGCATGGCGCTGAGGCTGAGCGCGAGCCCGAGGGCAGGGAAGCCGTTGCCGCGTCCCCAGGCCACTTCGTTAAGCGGCGAATGGCGGTAGATGTTGTCGGGACGCAGGCAGAGGTTTTGCATGAACGTCATGTGGCGTAGGGCCATGTCGAAGTACTTGGGATTGGCGGTGAGTTGTCCGACTTCGGCGAGGATCGGGATGCCCATGAAGAAGGCGTCGCTCATCTCGTTGTGGAAGGGCATCGATTCGTTTGGGTTGCCCTGGTCGTCGAATCCCAGGTCTGATGCGACCTTTGCTAGCTCGATGTAGCGGTCTTTCTTCGTTACGCGGGCCAGTTCTGAGAAGACTAGGTGGCCGGATAGGTTGCTTCCGCTGGTTCGCTCGGGGAGGGTGGGCTTGGTGCCGTCGAAGTAGGGTTTTGTGATCTGCTCTACGTCGGTGAGGTGGCTTGAATCGCCGCTTAGGTCGGCTAGGCGGATGCGGCCGACTAGGGCCAGGGCGGGGATGTAGGCGACTTGGTCGAGTTTGTGGCCGTAGTGTTGGGCGAGTTGTTCGGCGATTTCGATAGGGGTGCGCTTGAGGCGTTGCTGGATGGCTTGGCGTGCGTATGACGGGACCGGGAAAAGGCCGGTTTGATCGTCCACGCCTACACCCCAGTCGCGCATCAAATGCTTCGCGTCTTGAGTGTGCAAAAGGTACTGAACCGCCGAGGTCGAAGCTATGCCGCTGGGAGAGGAGTAGAAGAGGGTTTGCGCTAGCTGATCGGCCTCCAGTACGTGGAATTTGACACCGATATGGGTGAACTCAGAGGGCGAGGTTTGGTCATCGATCCTCGGCACACCGATGGAGTCCTTATCGGCGCTGCGCAGCTCGATGACCCAGTCCGGCGCATGCATCCCGATCCAGCGCCAAAGGTACGCCGCCTCGGGGTCGGTAGCGCTGTTGTAGGCCGTGCCTTCAGGCGGATAGCCGGTTGTTGGATGTCCGCCCGAGCCATTCGATGGCCCGACGCCCAAAGCCCAGCCATCAGGGTTCGCTACAGGGACGACCGATAGCGCGACCTTGTCGCGGTTTGGCTTGGCTTCGTCGTCGAGGTAGAACCACCGCAGAGCGTTGAGTGTTGCTAGAACCGAAGCCTCGGAACCGTCCAGGCCACCCACCAGGAGGATGCGGGTCTTCGGAGTGAAGTAGTCCAGGTCGTCCTTCGTGGTCAGTGCCGGAATCGGTGTTCCTGTTCGAGTGACGCCGATTGATGTTTGAATTACTCCGGGAAGGCGCAGCTCATCCAGTAGTCGCTCCACCTTCTCCGCCGGCGTCTGAGCCGAAAGGCACGTGGTGCCGATAAGCCAGATCCCAACAGCCAACCTCATCCATTCAAACTTCATCGTTTTCCTTTGCGAGAGACGCCTTTCTCAACGCAATTCGCGAATCCGCACACTTCGCAGCCACACTTCCATGGGGTCTCCACGATGCAACTGCACGGCGATGACGCCTTCTGATGCTTCGCCGTCGCGGGTATCGATCGTGATCTTGCCGTTCAGCGTCAGGCGGATGTGGTCACCTTTGGCGTAGATCTCATATTCGTTCCACTGGCCCTTGTGGACCACGTCTTTCGCGCGCTCCCAGCCTTCGGATTCAGTCGCCATCACGTTCCGCCCGCGGCCTTGCTCTTCGTAGAAGTTACCCCAGGCGGAGCGGTCACCTGCGTCGGAGGCATCGGCCTGATAGCCTTTGACGACCCAATCCGGAAAACGCCGGCTGCGGAACTGGACGCCCGTGTTGCCGTTCCGCAGTTTGATCTGGAAGCGCATCACAAAGTCGCTGTAGGGCCGGTCGAGGATGAGAAATGAGTTGTGGGGTATCGGATGCCCGTCGGTGGATCCGACGATCTCGCCCTCCTCGATGCGCCACAGGCCCGGGGCTCCGTCCCAGCCGTTTAGGCTTTCGCCGTCGAAGAGAAGAGTGAAGCCTTCGCGGGCTTCGTCCTCGGTCAGGTGGTTTAAGAGGGGCTCGTAGGCGGTCAGCGCCGAGCCTACGGAGAGGGCTGTGGCGATCAAGAGAAGCACACGTAAACGCATCGCACACAGTCTACGGGAAACCGTCCACCACGGGGGCGTGGCGAGTTCTGCGGCACCTAACTACGTTGGGAGGAACGGGTTGTACACTGCTATGAAATGTCCACCTCATCGGCGATCACCGAAGCCCATCTCGACGACTATCGCGCTAAAGGCTGGGTGTGCGTAGAGGGTCTCTACCGACGCGAGGAAGCGGACCGTGCCGCGGAAGCCATTCTCGCTATCGCCGATCGCGAACGCGACACGGCCAAGGCCGGCTACAACGTTGACATCTCGAAAGACGGCGAGCGTGCGCCGCGCAAAGTCAACGAGCTGTTTGTGAAGGACTCGTATTGCCGAGGGATGCTGCTCGATGCGCGGCTGCGCGATTGTCTCCGGCAGTTACTCAACGCAGAGCCGCTGCTGATGGTCGATCAGGCGCTTTTGAAGCCGCCGCGGTTTGGGTCCGCCAAGCCCTACCACCAAGACAACTACTATTTCCGCTGCCGCCCCGACGACGAGGTGATCACCGCCTGGATCGCACTCGACGATGTGGACGAGGAGAACGGCTGCCTGCGCTACATCGACGGTTCGCACCGTGGTCCGATCCTGCCGCACGATCAAGTGCCTGGCGAGGATCACAACTATGTTCCGCCGCCGGAACTGATCGATCTGAATAAAGAGTCGCTGGCCGTTGCGCGAAAAGGCGCAGTAGTCTTTCATCACTCAAGGGCGCTGCACACGTCCCACCGGAATGAATCGGACCGCTGGCGACGAGGGTGGGCGACGCACTGGGTTACAGCGAACGTAACATCCGACACCGAGACATTGGTGCGGGCCTACTTCCGCCGCCCAGAGTTGCAGGCGGTTCCGCGGCCTTCGAATATCTAACGAGCCCGGCCTTGACACAGCGACACGAAAGACCCTTCACCGCAGCTGCTCGTCGGCTACCCTGACCACGGCCAGCAGGCCAAAATAGAAATCTCGTCTCGGGGAAAGCCAGAAGCCCGGCAAGGAACTGTTTGCACGTTGCGTCAAATCGTTGCTCTCGGTTGGGCTGGTGGCTCCCGCGGTTGGGTTTGGCCACTCGTTCCAATTCCCTGTCGAACTCATCCTCGATAGTGCCCCCTACGTGTTGAAAGGCGGGGGAGAACTCTCCCTCCGCTTGCTGGCGAAAGCAAACCTCTGGAAGGCGCCTTGTCGCCGTGTATGCTGACGCGGATCCTTCCCAACCCCTCACGGCGCGCACCGACGACAAAGGCCGGTTCGTCTTTTCGCTGAACCGGACCGACCTGTGGCTCATCAAGGCAGTCCCATAGAACGCATCGACGACGAGGCTGATTGGCAAAGCTGGTGGGTGTCGCTAACGTCCGAGGTGCCAGAGTGAACCCGGTTTAGGCGTTCTCGTAGAACCACTGCAAGGGAAGGATGTGCAGCCGGCGCGGTAACGAGCTGAGCAGGTGGCCGGTGGATGTCCGCCGGTTGCGGTCTTTGGTGAGGTGCTTCCACTTGTCCGGCACGCGGTAGGTTCCCCACGGGTCGACGCGATACCAGTAGTCGTGCTCGATGAAGACCTCATTGCCGAAGATCCAGAAGTTCGGGTACGAGGCGCGTAGACGTCCGCCGATCGGGTTGTCGGGAAGCGGGTCAAATGGCTTTGTTGCCGAACCCGGCCGGACGAATTGCGGCGGCTCCGGGTCGGCAACGCGCGGGGATTCGTCCATGCCGGGGCTGACGTGGATGTTACGGAAGTTCGTCCAGGTGCGACCGCCGTTGGTTGAGATCGCAGCGGATAAGCGGCAGCGCCCCCAGGCCTCGCGATGCTCCTGCGCGGTGACCTGATTCCATACGGCCATCAAGTCGCCTGTTGAGGGGATGCGCCGCACGCGGATCGGCGCGTTCGCCGTATTCAACTCGCTCAGTTCGGGGAGCGTCCAGTGGGCTCCGCCGTCGCCAGAGTAAGTTTGAACGGCGCGCATCTGTGCACAGCGGGCCAGACACAGGATGCGACCGTCACTTGTCTCGGCGGCAGTAGGCTCGTGCATGGAGTCAAGGTTGCCGTACCCTTGGTCGATCCACAGCATGAGCTCGCCGTCGCTTGCCTGCCACGTCTCGCCCTCATCGTCGGAGTGAAAGAACTTCGTTGCCCAAACGTTCTCCGGGCTCCAGAGATGACCGATGCCTCGCTCTTGCCCTTCGATGAGTGGCTTGGGATTGGGTTCCGCCGCGGCGCTGCCTCCGTAGCAGGGCCACAGCAAGCGGCTGCTCGAAAGCTGTATCATCGTGTCGTTCAGTGCGTACCAACGGACGATGCCCGGTGGCACGATGAGCACTTCCCGAGTCCAGGTCTGACACTCGTCAAACGACTTGCGAAAAAAGAGCCCGCGTGCAGGTTGTTGGCTAAGACGGTGGGCCGTAGAGTCGCCCCTGTTGGGCAACTCGTCGGACCGGACAGGGCGGTAGCTCGTGATCCCGATCGCGCCCGACTGCAGTCGCAACACACCGACCGGGTCGGCTTCCGCGATGATTTGTCTGCCGTTGTCGAGAACGGGTTCGGGCTCCGTCCACGTCAGGCCGCGGTCCTCCGAGTAGAACTTAAGCATTCCCCGGATGATGCCCATCAGGCGGCCGTCTTTCAACTCGACAAGCCCTCCCTTTTGCGCCGGGTACTCAAGTAGTCGGTGAGTGCGAGGTTCGGCCATGGCGGGCTACGAATAGAGCCAATCTACGGGAAGCACATGTAGCTTCTGATACTCATTGCGCTTCTCGCTCGACCACAAACTCGCCCGGAACCAGTAGTCATGGTCGATGTACACCTTGTTCCCGAAAAAATGGACATTCGGATACGACGAGCGCATGTAGCCATTGATTGGATTGTTCGGGACAGTGCCGGGCGAGGTGTCAGAGCCTGTGCGGACGAAGCGCGGTGGTTCAAGGTCCTCGACGCGCGCAACGCCTTCCATGCCGGGTGAAAGCTCAAGCGTCTTGAAGTGCCGCCACGATCGTCCCGAGTTGCGTGATATCGCCGTCGAGAGGCGGCTACGGCCATAGCCGTTGCGGTGCTCCTCCGCGGAAACCTGATTCCACACAATCAGCAGGTCCCCGGTGGACGGAATCCGTGCCAGCCTGACAGGTGCATTGGAGTTGTTGAGGCTGGTCATCTGAACCATCGTCCAGGTTGCGCCACCGTCGTAGGAGTAGCCCCGCAAAACCCGCATGTTCGTCGAGCGCGCGAGCATCAGCAGCCGCCCGTCACCCGTCTCGGCAATACAGGCCTCGCCGCACGGGGCGGTGCCGCCATGCCCCATATCCTTCCAGTGGAAGAGTGCCCCGGTCGCGTCCCAGGTTTGGCCTTCATCGTCGGAGTACAGCATGTGTGTGGCGTAATACTCAGGTAGCCAGGAGTGTCCGATGCCCTTGGGTCGCCCGACATAGTTGTGCGAAAAGTTCGTGTATGCCGGCAGGATGAGCCGGCCGCTCGAGAGCTGTGTCAGGCTGCCGTGGAAGGCGTAGAGGTCATCGCCCGGCAGCGGCGTCACGCTCGTCTCGGGGAGCCAACTGCGCCCCTCGTCGATCGATGAGCGAAAGAAGATCTCTTGGCGGCGATCGTTGCTGACGGCTTGCCATCGCCCATAGCAGAGGCCCACCCGGTTTGATGCGAGGCGCAGCAGACCAAGTACGTGCGAGTCGCTCTTGATCGGGCGCCCCTTACCTGGTAGCGAGGAATCATAAAGCTCCCGCGGCTGAGACCAGCGCCGTCCCCCGTCGTCTGACACCGAATACTTCAAGCCGCGCGCCGCTAGCACCAGCCGGCCGTCGTCACTCTGAAACATATCCCCTTTGAACGGGATCTTCAGCGGTTCGCTCGCCTGCGCGGCCCCGAGGCCGGGAGCCGCCAAGGCCAACGTCCCCGTCCGCAGAAAGTCGCGCCGATGCATCAAGATGCACCTATTCTAGCTTCGCGGGGACCAAACGTTGTCCCGGATAACAGTCAGCGGCGCACCCGTACTGGCCGTCACACACCCTCCGGCCACATCGACAAATCCCAACGCGCCACGCCCATGTGATAGCGCTGATGCCACGGCAACCCATGCGCTGCCCATTCCGGCCTCTTCGGCCCGAAGTAGTACGCCGTCACAATCGATCCGTTGTCAAGCTGAACACTTGACGGATAACCCGAGTCCGTCTTGTGCCAGTCGTACGCGGGCGTCGAAAGCAACACGACCGGATACGACCACGTATCGCCCGCATCACTGCTCATCCGAAGCACGATTCCAAATAGCCCTGGGATCCGGCTCGTGATCGAGCACAGCAACCGGCCGTCGGAGAGTTCCAGCAAGTGTGCGTTCTCCTGCCCTTGTGGTGAAAGCAGTTTCGGCTCCGACCACGACTTGCCTTCGTCGTCGGACCTGAGCAGAACCTCGCCGGCGCCATGCGGCAAGACTCGATCCATACCATCGACGCAGTTTGTCCGCGCAGCCGCCAACCAGACGCCGTCACGCCGCCGCAGAACGAACGTCTCGCTGGCGTCAGTAATCTTGCGCTCATTACCCCAACTCCGCCCGCCGTCGTTGCTGAAGAAGACAGCCGATCGCGACCACTTCGGTTCGGCGCTAACCCGCGCATACGTCGGACAAACCAGCCGCCCATCCGGCAGCAGCACGATGTCGCCGTGCGGTACCTCGCTGAACTCCAGCAAATCGCGCTGCCACGTCCGCCCATGGTCTTTCGAAACACACCGCTGCGTCGGCAATACAGGTCTCTTCTGTCCCTCGTGGTAACCGCTGACGAGCGCGATCAGCTCACCGTTCGCGTTCAGGCCCACCGCGTGGTTCATACGAATCGCATTGGGATCTTCGGGATGGTCGGTAATCTGGCTACGAAACGCCCAACTTCTGCCGCCGTTGTCGCTCACCCAAAGCTCGACATCGCTGTTGCTCCCGTAGCCGTGACTTGGATGGTTGTACACCGCCGCGGCCAGTTCGCCGTTGGGTAGTTTCGTGAGATTCGGCCAGAGCCCCTTGTTGTCAATACTGACGTAGAACTCCGCGCCCGGCAGGAGCTGGCAGCCTTGCAGTCCACCGGTGGAAAAAGCTCGGCCCGCCGCACTCAGAGCTGGCGTACCGCCCAGTAACAGCGGGGCCGCCATCGCGGCGGGCGCGTGCTGAAGCAATTGGCGGCGGGTCGTGCGTTGCGTCATTGGTGTTCTCTCCGTTGCGACGAGTATAGGTGGGCTGCTTGGCTCTACATGTTCAGTTTAGACCGCGCTTCGCTGAATTGGTCCCTCGCGAAACGTAGGTCACTTCATGGTCAACTAGGAGCCTGCCGGATTGGCGGTTTAGGACCAAGGTAGTGGTCCGCGAAAGAGTGCTCACGCGCGATGGCGAACCCTTGCGCGTCGGGTTAGGTGGTCAGTAGCGTGCGAATATACACGTTCCGGAACGCCACGGGTCCGTGGTCGCCCTGCAATAGTAGTGGCGCGCGCGGTTTCTCATCCCAAGGCGACCAGCCGCGAGTTGATTTTGGTAGTTCGAAGTCCTCGTGAACGCGCTGCCCGTTCAGTTCGACTCTCAGTAAACGCGCATTCTCGACCTTGTGGCCGCCGGCATTGAAGCGTGGCGCGCGGAACCACAGGTGGAAGCTTTCCCACTCACCGGGAGGCCGGCTAGCGTTCACCATGGGAGGCTCGCCGCCGACGCGCTTCTCGTTAATGACGGGTGCGTAGATGCCGCCGTTGTCTCCGTACTTGAGCTCGGTGTGGCCGTAGCTGTCGCGCATCGAGATCTCGTACAACCCCATCACGCAGATACCGGAGTTCGACTCCTTGGCGATCATCGATTCGAGATACAGTTCGATATCGGCGTAGTTCTTTTTCGTGATCGGATTGTCGGACTTGCCCGCCCGATTGTTGACGAACGCTGGCGCGTTGCGTGATCCGGCGTCGTGCTTGTGCGAGAGTGTCGTCGGGTCCCTAGGGTCGAGCCGGACGTCGGTCGCGATCTGCCAGTCAAACGGCTTCGCAGCGCGCCCGGGGTCCTGCAGCGGTTTCCACTCGTCCAAGTCCTTCCCGTTGAACAACGATTGCCAGCCTTGCGCTGGGTCTTCGAGGTGAGGCTTGAGGGCGTTGAACTCGGGTGTCTGAGTCTGACCGGCGGCTCGTGCGAGTTCGGGAAGCCCGGTCGCGATGGTGCCAGTTGCGAGCAGAAATTGCCGACGTTGCATGGGCTCTATTGTAGTCGGCTTGGCCTTTTACGCGCCGAAGTTATCCTCGCCGTCAGTCAGCCAGTCCAAGTTGAAACGCGCCAAGGTCAGAGTTTCGTACGCGGAGTCGTCGCCACGTTCGTAGAGGCAGGCGACCGTCTTGTCCTTCAGAACCGTGAGTGACGAGTAGGCGGACGGCCCGGCGTGCAGTGATTTCGCAATAGGCCATGACTCGGCTTCGTCGTAGCTGACGCGGACGGCCATGTTGACGCGGCCGTCCGTATTCGCAGGGTTCGAGAAGAGGAGCCGGTCTTTGCCGCCGTCGGCGGCGAGTGTGTAGCGCAGGAAGCTGCCCTGGCAGACCGGCTCGATGAGCGTCTCGTCGAAGGCGAGGTCGCTCCAGGTTGCACCGCCGTCATCACTCCAGGCGAGCGCGCGTTTGCCGAGGCGTTCCTTGTCTTTAGCAACCTTGCCCCAATAGCTGCGCATGTTGATGAGTAGGCGGCCGTCTGTGAGTTCCACAACCTGGGCTTCGTCGGTGTGTTCCGGGAGTAACCCGCCGAGCTGCCACGTTTCGCCATGGTCATCACTGAAGCAAACGTGCGAATGCTGAATGCGTTGCTCGCCGGACATCACGCCGTGATCGCAGGGGACGACGAGTCTTCCTTTGTGTGGGCCCTGCTGTATCTGGATGCTGACGCCGGGGCCGGTGGCGACCCAGACCCAGTGCTTGTGCATGACGCCTTCGGAAATATTGACGGGGGCCGACCACGTCACGCCGTCGTCTTCACTCTTCGTAATGAGCACTTCCTTGTTGTCGCGGCAAAAAGGCATCCAGATCGTGCCGGTGTCTTGATCGACGACGGGGCAGGCATTCCCAATCGTGATATCGGCGGTGTCTCCCTCTTCGTAGACAATCTCGTGTGACGACCAGGTCTCGCCGCTGTCCGTGCTCCGCTTCGTGATCAGATCGATGTCGCCGTGGTCACGCGGGTTATTTCTGCGGCCCTCGCAAAAGGCGAGCAGCACACCGGACTGTGTGGTCAGCAGGGCGGGGATGCGATAGCTGTGATAGCCATCTTGGCCGGCCGTCCAGAGTGGCTTCTGATTGAGACCTGATTGTTGGGAGGAATTGTCGGAGCCGCAGCGTAGGGCGGTGGCGGCGAGCGCCAACGGGGTCTGCGCAAGGATAGAGCGTCGTGTAAGTAAGCGCATGTCGGAGTCATGTATAGCGCGATGAGCGCGGAGCGTCAAGAGCAAGAGCCGGGTGCCCGATCAAGGCGTCCGGTGAAGAGCGGTGTGGCAATCAAGGTCAGCGCGGCCACTACAAGGGCTATCAGACGAGGTGAATATTGGCCATTTAGCGCTTGCCATCGTGTATGCATTACGCCTCCTCTATCTTATCGGCGTTTCTATTTAGATGAGTCCCTGATGCCGACCTGGCAAAAGGTTACATTCTGCCGGTTACCAAAGTACTGATAGTACTCATGCCGCCTGTGTCCCCCACTCCGTTCTTGAACTTTCCCCAAGGGTGAGTTGAGGTCCAGTCCCACTCGGGCTGCGTGGAGTGTTGCGTGACGTTCCTGAGCGCATGAACGTATAGAAAACAAAGGTGTTTCCCTGGCTGTCATTCCGTGTGACTAGTTGGGTTGGCAAGGTTTGGAAGTGTGGGATCGCTCCTGAATCGACCAGTATGATTCGCCGCAGTTACTAGTGGTTCCCTAGGGTTATTGTCGCCGAAAGACCCTACGACTTAGCTCAGAAATCCCCTAGACAGTATATTTGGAACGTGGTAGGGTTGCGACAGAGGCTCGATCTAGTGGACGCCCAAGAAAAAGAACGTTCACAGAATCAAGTCGGTCCGGGCCGGTGCTTCTGCATGGTCCACCATCAACAGCGTTGATTGAGGAGCGATTGCGACCATGGTTAGCAGCCCGTGTCTAAAAACCATTTAGGGGCAGGGATGTTTTAGCGTAGCCTGGTGCCATGGCAATGGGGACACGGGTGAAGCGGCGGCGGTAGCAGGGGCTGTTCTACGCCGCTGATTTAGCCGA
>Ga0315339_1001336_pt1 | contig 22457 bp, 20 predicted proteins | sample ASW17metaG_FD_204514 | JGI IMG/M metagenome (GOLD analysis project Ga0315339, IMG submission 204514) | Ammonia-oxidizing marine archaeal communities from Pacific Ocean, United States - ASW #17 | ecosystem: Environmental > Aquatic > Marine > Oceanic | place: USA: California | collected 2016-12-05
CCGAGGAGCGGGGGCAATCAGAAGCCATCGCCCGCTCCATCGAGACCTGTCTTTCACTGAATGTTCCGCTTATTTCAGTGGTGATCGGCGAAGGAGGATCCGGTGGCGCGATAGCGCTCGCGACCGGTAACCGCGTCATGATGATGGAGCATGCGATCTATTCGGTGATATCGCCTGAAGGCTGCGCTTCGATTCTTTGGCGGAGCGCCGAACACGCCCAGGAAGCTGCCGACGCGCTCAAGTTGACGGCAAGCGATCTGATGAGTTTTGGAGTCATCGACACGATGATCGATGAACCAATCGGGGGCGCGCATCGCAGCCCAGGTGGCGCCGTCGATGCGGCCGGGGACGCGATTGACGCCGCGTTGAAATCGCTTGGAAACTTTGATGGCGGCCAGTTGAAATCCGGCCGGCGCGAGAAATTTCTTGAGATGGGACGGAACGGTCTGGCGTAAGTCCGGGCCGCGCCTACATGACGTTACCCCTAGAAGGGAGTCAGCTCGTTTTGCCATGACAGTGTTTGTACTTGCGTCCAGACTCACAAGGACATGGCGCGTTGCGCGGCACCTTGCCCCAAGTGCCCGGGTCGGCGGGGTCGAGTTTGGGCCGCTCCTGCACCAGGGTACCTCCACCCTCCGCGAGCGACATTTCATCCTCGCCCGTGAAGGGATCGATATGGGTTTCCAGCACATCCGAAGGCCCTCGCGGTGACGGTGCGGGCGGTGCGCCATCGCGATGTTCCAGATGCAGCTCGACGTGCGCCAACAGCGTTGTGACGTGTTCGCGAAGTTCGACCAGCATTGCCTCAAATAGCGCAAAGGCCTCACTCTTATATTCGTTGAGAGGATCGCGCTGCCCATAGGCCCTGAGGCCGATTCCCTGTCGCAGGTGATCGAGGCCAAGCAGGTGTTCCTTCCAATGCTGGTCGAGCAATTGGAGGAGGATGTTCTTTTCCACCATGCGCCAGAGGTCGCGGCCGTAATTGGCCGCTTTCTCGGCCAATTTGCGATCAACTTCCTGTTCAAGCCGTTCCTTGAATTCAACGGGACCGATGCCTTCTTCGGCGGCCCATGTACCAATCGGCAGATCGAGATCAAACACGCGCTGAATTTCTGAACGCAGTGATTCTGTCTCCCATTGCTCGGCGTAAGCTTTCTCGGGCACGTGACGGAAACAAAGCGTTTCAACGACTTCACGACGCATATCCGCGACGTCTTCTGCGACATCTTCGGCTCTCATCAATTCGATGCGTTGTTCGTAAATGACTTTGCGCTGATCGTTCATGACATCATCGAACCGCAGCAAATTCTTTCGAATATCGAAGTTCCGAGCCTCAACCTTTTGCTGGGCTTTTTCGAGCGCCTTGTTGATCCACGGGTGGATGATCGCTTCACCTTCCTTCAGGCCCAGCTTGCGGAGCATCGAGTCCATGCGTTCGGAGCCGAATATGCGCATCAGGTCGTCGTCAAGACTGAGGAAGAATTTTGATGAACCGGGGTCGCCCTGTCGGCCGGAGCGGCCGCGGAGTTGGTTATCTATTCGGCGGCTTTCGTGGCGTTCGGTTCCGATGATGAAGAGCCCGTTGGCGTGAATCACGGCTTTCTTATCGTTTCCGATCTCAAGCGAGATCTCCGCGATTTTTTCTTCGCGCTTGGCTTCGCTTTCGATGTCCGCGGCTTCTTGGAAAACACGCATCTCCAAGTTGCCACCGAGCTGAATATCCGTACCGCGGCCTGCCATATTAGTTGCAATGGTGACGCCGCCCAATTGCCCCGCCTGCGCGATGATGTGTGCTTCCTGTTCGTGATATCGGGCGTTGAGCACGTTGTGCTCGACATCGTTCTCCTTCAGGAGTTTTGCCAGGAGTTCAGATTTTTCGATCGAAACCGTTCCCACCAGCACGGGCTGCCCCGATTTTTGGCATTCCCTAACTTGGAGAAGGATGGCGTCGTTCTTCTCTGTTGCGGTGCGGTAAACTTCGTCGTCTTCGTCTTTACGAATGCACGGCAGGTTGGTGGGCATCGTCATGACCTCGAGGCGGTAGATGTCGGCGAATTCCTCAGCCTCGGTCAGGGCGGTTCCTGTCATGCCGGCAAGTTTGTCGTACAGTCGGAAGTAATTCTGGAATGTGATCGACGCGAGTGTCTGGTTTTCCTGCTGGATGGACACGCGTTCCTTAGCTTCTAGGGCCTGATGCAGTCCTTCAGAGTATCGCCGTCCCTCCATCATTCGACCCGTAAACTCGTCGATGATGATGACTTTGTCGTCCTTGACGATGTAGTCCGTGTCCCGGGCAAACAGTTTGTGGGCGCGGAGTGCCTGATTGATGTGATGCACGGCTGAGATATTGGCGATGTCGTACAGCGAGCCGTGTTCCAGCTGATCTGATTTGCGCAACACCTCCTCAACTCGCTCTACGCCGGCATCGGTGAGCGAAACGGAACGCGCCTTCTCGTCGGTTTCGTAGTGCTCCTCCTCGAGGGCAGGAATCACCGTGTCGACGGTGAGATAGAGATCGGAAGAATCTTCGGCGGGTCCGGAAATGATCAACGGAGTCCGCGCTTCATCGATCAAAATGCTGTCAACTTCGTCGACAATGGCAAAGTCATGTCCGCGCTGCACCATGTCGTCGAGCGCGAACTTCATGTTGTCGCGCAGGTAGTCGAATCCGAATTCGTTGTTGGTGCCGTAGGTTACGTCCGCCGAATAGGCTTCGCGCCGCTCAGTGTCATCGATACCGTGCACGATGACTCCGACTTTCAATCCCAGCGCTTGATAGATGCCTCCCATCCACTCAGCGTCGCGTTGCGCGAGGTAGTCGTTGACCGTGATGACATGGACCCCTTTTCCACCAACGGCGTTGAGGTAAACGGGCAAGGTCGCGACGAGAGTCTTGCCTTCGCCGGTCGCCATCTCGGCAATCTGGCCTTGGTGCAGCACCATGCCGCCGAGCAGCTGCACATCGTAATGCCGTTGTCCGAGTGACCGCTTGGCGGCTTCACGCACGGTCGCAAACGCGTCGACCAGAATATCGTCGAGGGTTTCGCCGTTTTCGAGCCGCTCGCGCAACATGTCTGTCCGCGCCCGAAGTTCGTAATCGGCAAGACCCTCGAGTTCAGGTTCGAGCGCATTGATGGCGTCGACCTTTGGCTGCAGGTCGCGCAAAATGCGCTCGTTGGCGGTGCCGAAGAATTTCCTGGCCAGCGCAGCAAACATTGGGTGTCCCCGAATTCGAAAAGGCGTGCGCCCTGGGGGTGAATCGACTTGAGACATAAGGTCCGACCGGCATCCTGTCAACGGCGGTTGCCACTCTGTTCCCCAAGCGAGGGCTTGCTTGCCGCGTAAGCGCCTGCGTGACATAACGGCGGCCACCCAACCTCATTCCAGTATTGTTTGGAGATAGGGAGACTGTCCCATGGCGTATAACAAGGGCGGCAAGCACTCTAAGTCCGGCACCCTGGCACGGTCACCACTTGCACGAGCGCACTTCCCCCGAATTCCAAATGTAGCCGGTGTTAAACTCTCCGCGGTTGCCGCTGGCATCCGCTATCGCGGTCGTAAAGATGTCATGCTGGCCGATCTTGCGCCGGGGACGACGGTTGGCGGCGTTTTCACGCGCTCCCAGACGGCCGCGGCGCCGGTCATCTGGTGCCGCGAGAAATTGAAATCCGGCCGTGCTCGTGCCGTCCTGGTGAATGCCGGAAATGCCAATGCTTTCACTGGCATAGCCGGGGTTTTGGCTGTCAAAATGGTCGCTAAAGCGGTGGCAGCGGAAATCGGTTGCCGTTCGTCCGACGTTTTCCTCGCCTCCACGGGTGTCATTGGCGAGCCGCTTCCTCACGACCGCATTACATGCGCGCTCGGAAAGCTGCATCGTGGCCTTTCTGGCGCAGGATGGCGGGCCGCCGCAGAATCCATCCGGACGACCGACACGTTCCCCAAAGCGGCGGCGGCAGTCGCACACATTGATGGCAAGCCATACACGATTGCTGGGATCGCCAAGGGATCAGGGATGATCGCACCGGACATGGCGACGATGCTGGCCTTCCTGTTCACGGACGCAAAATTGCCAGCCCCTGTGCTTCAACGATTGACAGCTGCAGCAAACCGCGTGTCCTTCAATGCAATATCGGTGGATGGCGATACGTCCACTTCGGATACCGTATTGATGTTCGCCACGGGCCAGGGCTCCCGTCATCGCCGGATATCGACGCCTGCCGATCCTTGTTTGGCTGATTTCAAGCTTAAACTCAGGTCGGTCATGACTGACCTGGCTCAGCAAATCGTGCGCGATGGAGAAGGGGCGTCCAAATTCGTGACGATCACAGTGTCGGGTGCAGAATCATCCCGCGCCGCGCGCCAGATCGGCCTCTCGATCGCCAATTCCCCGCTCGTTAAAACGGCCATTGCCGGCAGCGATCCCAATTGGGGCCGAATCGTTATGGCAGTTGGCAAGGCTGGAGAAAAGGCCGATCGCGATCGACTTAAAATCGATATTGGGGACTGGCCGGTAACGGCAGACGGAATGGTCCGGGCTGACTACGATGAATCACCCGTGGCGCAATACATGAAGGGGAGCGAGCTGGAGATCCGGGTTGATGTTGGCGTGGGGCGCGGCCGATTCACTGTTTGGACCTGTGATCTCACGCAGGCCTACGTGTCGATTAACGCGGACTATCGCTCGTAAGGGCTCCGTCGTGATGGACCATCCCGTCCTGCTTGTCACCGCCGTCGCACTTATCGACGTTGATGGGCGTGTCTTGCTGGCACGCCGGCCATCAGGCAAGCCCATGGCGGGCCTTTGGGAATTTCCGGGCGGTAAAGTGCAAGAAGGCGAACTCCCCGAGGCCGCGCTCATCCGTGAGCTGCGTGAAGAACTCAGGATCGATGTGACCAAATCCTGCCTCGCTCCGTTCACCTTCGCCTCGCACACCTATGACGAATTCCACCTCCTCATGCCTTTGTTCGTCTGCCGGGTTTGGGAGGGTTTCGTTTCGGCACGCGAAGGCCAGGAACTCAGGTGGGTGCGTCCCCGGGACATCGGGGAATTACCCATGCCACCGGCAGATGTTCCATTGGTCGCCATGCTGCGCGACTTGTTGTAGATCGACCCAATCCAGTATCGGATTTGCTGTTGCCGGTATCAGGCAGCAACTGCAAAATATCGATCATGCGTATTGATTGCCCACTTTGGATTGGTTGTATTGCGTCATGAACATCCTCCGCATCATCCTCGCGATCTTCTTGCCGCCGGTGGTCGCCGTCCTGACGGTTGGTCTCGGGATGTAGTTTTGGCTGAATCTTCTTCTCACGATCTTCTTTTTCGTTCCCGGTGTTATCCATGCGCTGTGGCTTGTCGTCCGTAAAGCCCAATCCGATTGAGGCCGTCGCGAGATCTCGGTTAGTTGGGTTTCGTCTTGTCGCCCGCGGAATGTTCGCTCGTCCCTAGGGCGTCGGCGAGCCGCGTCGTCGCGCTCCCCGGGCGCATGGGTTTGGGCTGAGACGCGTGGGGCGCCCAACCCGTGAGGGTGATGAACTGAAATGTTGCGGGCAGGCGCCCGTCCTGGTCGCCATGCAATTCCTGATAGAGGGCTCCAGCCCGCAATAGGACTTCCCGTCGGGTGATCGTCCGTCGGCGCGCATGGGTTGAGTTGGTTTCGCCCATGCCACGCAAATCGGCCATCAATCGGAAGATATCGGGATAGTTCACTGTCACGGAGTCGATATCGGCCACCGACAGTGTGAAGCGAGCACGATTGAGCAAGTCTCCGGCGTCGCGAACGTCGGCGAAGGGCGAGACGCGCGGGCTCGCGCCGCCGTCGACCTCGGCTTCGGCCCGAAGAAGGGAGTCTCGCAGCTCCCACAACGTGTTTCCGCCAAACAGCGTCGCCAGAAACAATCCGTCGGGTTTCAGCGCTCGATTGAGCTGTGCCAGCGCTCCCGGCAGATCATTCGTCCAATGGAGCGACAGATTACTCAGGATGACGTCGAAGCTGGCGGCTGCAAATGGCAGAAATTCCTCATCGGCCACGACACATGTACCTGGTGGAGTTTCCGGGGAGCGAGGTGAATTGCTTAGGGTGCGGACCATTTCCCAAGAGATATCCGCATGTAGGATGCTCTCTACGCCGCCGCGTCCGTTAAGCGCATCCGCAAGGAACCCGGTTCGACATCCCAGATCTAGTCCTATTGGAAATTGCCGCTTTACGTCGTCAAGCCGGTCGAGCAGGCGTTCCGCCGCCTCGCGCACCAGAAAATCGTGCTCTGTCGGCAGTCGTGCTGCTCTGTCACGATGTGCGCGAACGGCTGCGCGATCGAAAACCTTGGGAGCCTCTGAGAATTCCCCGCCCATTCTTTCTATATGGCACGTGAAGGGCGTTCACCAAAGTGGGTGACGCGGGACAATGAACCAAGACGGACAAAGCGTCTGGGAGGTTGTCAAAAATGACGAAGACAGTTGCAACGCTTGGCTCCATCGCCAGTTTCCTGTCCCAGACCGTTCTTGATCTCGTCCTCCCGCCGCGGTGCGTTGGTTGCCGATCCCATGTGGATCGCCAGGGAGACCTATGCCCAGCGTGCTGGACCGGACTGACTTTTATCGAACGGCCGGTGTGCCGGATCTGCGGATTTCCTTTCGAGATCGACGCTGGAGCCGATGCATTATGTGGTGCCTGTGTGCGCCAGAAACCTTCGTTTGCCAGAGCGCGGTCTGTACTCCGTTATGATGATGCCAGTCGGGATCTCATCCTCGCGTTCAAGCATGGTGACAGGACAGAATTGGCCGTCACGTTCGGTCAATGGATGGCCCGCTCCGGGGCGAGCCTCCTTGAAAACAGTGATATCATCGTTCCTGTTCCTCTGCATTGGAGGCGATTATTCCTGCGACGGTACAATCAGGCCGCTTTGCTAGCACAAGCCGTCACATCCGCGGGGCACAAGGTGCCCGTTCTTGCCGTTACGCTTGCGCGAAGGCGCAACGACCCATCCCAATCAGGTAGAAGCGCATCCGCTCGGCGCGCCAACGTTCGGTCCGGTTTCGGGGTATCCCGGCGTGGGCGTGATTGCCTCCAGCACAAGCGGGTCCTGATTATCGACGATGTCTATACGACGGGTGCCACAGTTGAGGCGTGTACCCGAGCGCTGCTTGCCGCAGGTGCGTCTGAGGTCTCGGTGCTCACGCTAAGTCGAGTTGTTCGCCCCAATTCCAACTCTATATAGTCATTCTAAATTCGGCCGAGTCGCCCTTCCTGATCCGGCGACGAAGGAGAATACCGGGATCATTATGATCATACTATTTCAAAAGCTGTTCGGCTTGGCGCCGGCTGTATCGACTTATCCAGAGGGATCTTCGATGGCAAGTATTGTCCTGTACACCACCATGTTTTGCCCATTCTGTTCTCGCGCCAAGCGATTACTGGAGGCAAAGGGTGTTTCATATACCGAAATCGATGTCGGTATGGATTCATCGAAACGCCAGGAGATGATGGACTTGGCCGATGGGCGCCACACGGTGCCTCAGATATTCATCGGTGAGCGGCACGTGGGTGGGTCTGACGAACTCGTTGCTTTGGAACAGGCGGGTGAGCTCGACAAGTGGATTGAGGAAGCGGCATGACCGGTGTTTTTAAGGCGGCGTGCGTTCAGGTCAATGCCCAGCGTGAAATTGAGGAAAACGTCGCGCGTGCTGGTGAATTGATTCGCGCGGCGCGATCTGCGGGCGCCGTTTTCATCGCCATGCCCGAGAACGTCTCGATGATGGGGCATGGCTCCAGCGACATCCGGGGTCTTGCGATGTCAGAGGCTGACCACACGGCACTTGCCGCATTCCGTGGGCTCGCACGTGAAACAGGTGCTTGGCTGCTTCTCGGCTCGCTGGGGATAGCAGCGGATGACGGACGGGTTCACAACCGTTCTTATCTGATCGACTCGGACGGTGAAATCGCGGCACGCTACGACAAGATCCATATGTTTGACGTGGATTTGCCGAGCGGCGAATCCTATCGCGAATCAAAGAACTTCAAGCCTGGAGAGCGCACAGTTGTTGCGCCCACGCCTTGGGGTCTCTTTGGTCTCACGATCTGTTACGACGTGCGGTTTCCACATCTCTATCGGACGCTGGCCAAGGCGGGTGCCAGTTTCTTAACGGTGCCCGCGGCCTTTACAAAAACAACGGGCACCGCGCATTGGCATGTCTTGCTGCGCGCGCGGGCCATTGAAACGGGTTGCTACGTTGTCGCGCCTGCTCAGTGCGGGATCCATCCCGGCGAACGCAAAACCTACGGGCACTCATTGATTGTGAGTCCGTGGGGAGAGGTGCTTGCTGACGGGGGCGAGGACCCGGGTTTCGTAATCGCGGAAATCGATCCAGCCAGGGTCGACGAGGCCCGCCACATGGTGCCGGCGTTAACACACGACAGACCAATCCCTGTCCCGGAAGTCGCCGGTTCAAGTTCAGAAGAACCCGCACGCGCCGTGGGCTAGCATAACAACGCGGAAATCGCCCCGAATCGTGAAAAAAGTCTTAGGGTGCTATCTGGATTCTGGCAGGCGGAAGAAAAAAGTCGCGCCTTTTCCCGCATCCGCTTCGACGCCGATGTCTCCGCCGTGTTGCTCGACAATCGATTTGCTGATGCTCAGACCAAGGCCGGTTCCACCAACCTGCTGGCCATCAGACGAATTTAATCGTGAGAATTTCTCGAATATCCGATCGCGGAGTTGCTCGAGAATACCGGATCCGTGATCACGAATTTTCACTTCCAGTGAACCATCTTGCCGCGATACCCCAACTTCAACTGAGTTGCCACGGGAGGAGAATTTTACGGCGTTGGATAGCAGGTTCGTCATGACCTGCATGAGCCGGTCGTCATCTCCTCGAACTTTTGCCTCTGGCGCCGTATCGGTCACTTTAATCTCGATGCCACGTTCGGGAGTTCAAGTCTCCACACCAAGTTTATGACACGCCTAGGCGCGTGTCGAAACGCAAGGGACGACTCAACAATCGTTAATTGGAGTTGAGTGGTGGAGAAAGCTGATTTTGCTGTGAGCGAACTGCCGCAATTCGTTGCACCACTGCGGGTCGGGGAACACGGATTTCTCCGTGCTCGTAGGCGACGATGGTGAGGCGTCCTTTGACGATGTCGATGAGTTCGTCATCCTGCAACAGGAAGTCTGGGTTCTTGGGCCGCCCGAACCGCTCGTTTCCTGCTGCGAATGTCTCATAGATCAGTGCGCCGCCCGATCCCACGGCCGCCACGAGGTCGTTCAGAATTGGACGGTACAAATAGTTTGTGACGACCACTCCCGCGAATTTATGGCCTGCGAAGGGCCAGCCGCCGGCTGTTTCCAGATCGGCCTCCATGATTTCCAGGTTCAAATTGGAAGCGAGATCTTTGATGCTCGATGTGTCACGATCGACCGCCACCACGTGATGCCCAGCTTCTAGAAAAGGTTTCGTATGGCGCCCATTGCCACAAGCAATGTCCAGAACGCCTCTCGCTTGGGACTTGGGTATGAGTGGGGCAAATCTTTGTATCCAAGCGGATGGCTTTTGGTCTCCGGTCCCCTTCTTTGTGTCTACGTTGGGCATCGTCGTCACACCTCCCCAGTGCGTTTACAAATTGCCGTCACCTACCCATTAGACTATTGATTGCGGCGGAAAAAATGGTACATGCAATGGACGTCCTGGCCCCCTTTCGGGGTTACTACGCCACAGTGGCCAACGGAACATGATTTTGTACGACGTCATATGTTCAAAGGAACACGTCTTCGAGGCGTGGTTCGCCGATTCGAAGTCCTTCGACAGGCAGTGCAAGAAGGGTGAGATCGCTTGCCCCATATGTGGCGATACGACGGTCGAAAAGGCGCTTATGGCGCCTAATATCTCGGCCAAGAAAGAACAAGCCGCGGCCCAAGGAAAAGATGCCGCAGAAGCCGTGAAGTTTCTTTACAAGATGCGCGAACATATCGAAGAGAATTGCGATTATGTCGGCAGTGATTTTGCCGAGGAAGCCCGCAAGATTCATCACGAAGAGGCGGAGAAGCGCGACATCTACGGTGAAGCGACGGTGGACGAGGCTGAACAACTCCGCGAGGAGGGAGTCGAATTTGGTGAGATTCCCTGGCCGGCGAGGCACGACGCCTGATATCCGAGTTTCCCGATTATCGATATTCTTATCTGGCGTGGCGATGTCGGATCTTGAGGGGGCGGCGGCCGTTGGGTCTTTGTCGGGCCAATTGGCGATAAAACATTGCAGGGGGTGAAACATGGCGAAGTCAACAAAGCCGGGAAAGACGCAATCTCGAAAACCGGCGTCGGACGAAGGCCGCATCACGACCGAAGCAAAGGGAAACGTATTCCTCATCGGTCTCGATCGTGCGTCAAAGCTCAATGGATTCACGCTGACGATGCTGGATCAACTGGCGGAAGCCTACACCGAGTTCGAGGAACGTGACCGATATCGCTGTGCGGTGTTATTCGCGCACGGCGATCATTTCACCGCTGGGCTCGATTTACCGCAAGTGGCGCCCCGATTCACGGCGGGCCACGGACTTTTCCCACCCGGGCTTATTGATCCGGTAGATATCCGTCTGCCCCGGCGTACCAAGCCAGTCGTAACGGCCGTGCGCGGATATTGTTTGACGCTCGGGATCGAATTGATGCTGGCAAATGACATTGTCGTTGCCGGCGAGGAGACCGTATTCAGCCAGCTCGAGGTCGGGCGAGGCATCATGCCGTCGTGCGGTGCATCAATGCGCATGGTGGAGCGTGGTGGCTGGGGCAATGCCATGAAGTATCTGCTGACCGGCGATCGATTTGATGCCGAGGAAGCCCGTCGGATGAACTTCGTAACCGAAATTGTCCCCACCGGAAAAGATGTATCGCGTGCGCTTGAAATCGCGCGAACCATATGCAAGCAGGCACCGTTGGCAGTTCGTGCGACCCGGGCAACCTCGTTGACGTGGCTCGAACACGGGCATGATGCTGCCGCGGCAGTGCTCGATCCCGAGCAATTGAGGCTTTCTCATACCTGGGACGCAGGTGAAGGCGTGCGATCGTTCGTTGAGCGTCGGCCGCCGAGATTTCGGGGCAGGTAACGATGTCCGTCCGGCCGGAATCAGGGTAGTTGGGACTTGGCCGCAAACATCATGTAGTTGACGGATGTATTATGGCTCATACGCCACTCCATGGCTAATGGATCGAGAGACACGCCCGCAACATCGGTGACGGTGAAGCCATGATCACGCAAGTGTCGTGAGGCTTCTGAAGGTCTCACGAACCTCTCCCAACTATGCGTACCGCGTGGCAGCAAGCGCAGAATATATTCGGCGCCGACGATTGCGAGTGCGAATGACTTCAGCGTTCGATTGAGCGTTGCCAGCGCCAATGCCGCACCCGGATTGGCAAGATGTCCAAGTGCCTCCGTGAACAAGCCCAGATCGGACACGTGTTCGATGATTTCCATGGCAATGATAACGTCAAACGTTTCGTTTGCCGCGGCTACTTCTTCCGCGGATGTGCATCGATAATCGATCTCCAGCTCCATCGTCTTCGCGTGATTGGCGGCAACCGAGATCGCCTCTGCATCGGCATCTATGCTGGTTACCCGCGCACCCAGTCGGGCCAATGGCTCACTGAGCAGTCCGCCGCCGCAGCCCACGTCGAGCACCGAAAGCCCTTGGTACGGGTGCAGGCTACTCGGGTCGCATTCGAAATGTCGGTCGAGCTGAGTGCGAAGGTAGCGCAGCCGCACAGGATTGAGTTGATGGAGCGGACGGAAGGGGCCCAGTGGGTCCCACCAGGCATCGGCAATCTCGGAAAACCGGGCGAGTTCTTCCTGGTCGATGGATGAACGCTCGTCCGCTCGCGCGGCTGCGTGCCTTTTCGTTGTGGATCGCATCATTCGAATGTGATCTCAGCGAGTGTGTCCCGAGGGTTCATCGTGCCGGCCGCTTGCCCAGTATCAAGGCCAGGAGTATGAATACGCGCCTTTCTTAGGGAAGGAAAGCCGCACAGAAATGGAGTTGAAGGGCTGCCGGAATGGCGCCGGCAGCGCCTTGAAACGTCGACATGGCGCGTCTTGTAATGAAATTCGGTGGGACCTCGGTTGCGGATGTGGACCGTATTCGTGAGGTGGCCAAGCGCGTGAAGGCACGCGTCGACGACGGCAACGAGGTGGCGGTCGTGGTTTCGGCGATGTCTGGGACGACCGATCAGTTGGCCAAATGGACCAGCGATGCGGCGCCGTTCCATGACGCCCGTGAATATGATGTCGTCGTCTCGGCGGGTGAACAAATTTCTGCGGGGCTTCTCTCTTTAGCGCTGCAGGAATGTGGTGTTTCGGCTCGTTCTTGGCTTGCCTGGCAAATTCCAATCCTTACTGACTCCGTCCACGGTAGCGCCAGGATCAAAGATATTGACTGCAGCGAAATTGAGAAGCGCCTTGGCGAAAACCAGGTAGCGGTTATTGCTGGCTTTCAAGGCAAAGGGGCGGACGGCCGCATCACGACGCTGGGCCGCGGTGGCTCGGACACCTCTGCTGTCGCATTGGCTGCAGTCCTGCGGGCTACGCGTTGCGATATCTACACCGATGTGAGCGGTGTCTTCACAGCTGATCCTCGGATCGTTGCGAAGGCGCGTAAGCTTGATAGAATCACCTACGAGGAGATGCTTGAGATGGCGTCTCAAGGTGCCAAGGTCCTGCAAACGCGCTCGGTATCCATGGCGATGAACCATCAAGTGCGAGTTCAGGTACTCTCCAGTTTTGCGAATTCTCCTGGAACGCTCGTCGTTGACGAGGATGAGGTAATGGAAAAGCAGGTCGTAAGCGGAATCGCCTATTCGCGTGACGAGGCGAAGATAACACTGGTTCGTGTCGCCGACAGACCTGGCGTGGCAGCCGCCATCTTCGGACCGCTCGCGGACGCCAACATCAATGTCGATATCATCGTTCAGAGTGTGTCGGAAGATGGCCGGTCGACTGATGTGACCTTTACAGTGAAGGAAGCTGATTTTGAACGAGCCAAGGACATGGTGGAAGCGGCAAAGGAAGATGTTGCCTTCGACCGCCTGATCTCGGACTCCAACGTTGCTAAGGTGTCGGTCATCGGGGTCGGGATGCGCAGCCATGCCGGAGTCGCGCAGCTTATGTTCAGCGCCCTGGCGGAAAAGGGGATCAACATACATGCGATTTCGACTTCTGAGATCAAAGTTAGCGTTCTGATATCGGAGGAATATACGGAACTCGCATTGCGGTCTTTGCATACCGCTTATGGCCTCGACGCGGCCTAAACGCGAGGCAGATATTGGCAACAGATAACAAACGAACCGAGCTAGATCGGCTGTGGCAACGCGGATGCGATCTGCTCGGGTCGCGTTACGCCATCATGGGCGGTGCCATGACATGGCTTTCGGAACGGAACCTCGTTTCTGCGCTCTCAAACGCCGGGGGGTTTGGTGTCATTGCCTGTGGCTCCATGACACCGAGCTTGTTGGACGAGGAGATCACGGCGACGTTTGATCTGACGAACCAGCCGTTCGGGGTGAACCTGATCACGCTGCATCCCGACCTCAATGAACTGATTGGCGTATGCATTGCCCGGAAGGTCAGCCATGTTGTGCTGGCGGGTGGATTACCCAGGGATACCGCTATCCACCGCTTGAAGGAGGCGGGCGTCAAAGTGATCGCCTTCGCTCCAGCATTGCCGGTCGCCCGGAAACTGGTGCGTTTGGGCGCCGATGGAATCATCATTGAGGGCGCGGAGGCGGGCGGACACATTGGACCGGTATCGACGAGTGTCTTGGCACAAGAGATTTTGCCCAATATCACAGACGTGCCGGTATTCGTCGCGGGAGGGATCGGCCGTGGCGACGCGGCTGCACTTTATCTGCGCATGGGCGCCTCCGGATGCCAGCTCGGGACGCGGTTCGTTTGTGCAGCCGAATGCATCGCACACCCGAGTTTCAAGAAAGCCTTCATCCGCGCGAATGCGCGGGACGCGACGCCCACCGTTCAGCTTGATCCCCAGTTTCCGGTCATTCCCGTTCGCGCCCTGGCGAACGAAGGGACCCGCAAATTCCATGAATTCCAGCGCCAGGTCATTACGCGCTTTCACGCGGGTGAAGTGGAGCAGAAAGCGGCACAGCTGGATATCGAACACTATTGGGCAGGTGCCCTTCGGCGTGCGGCCATTGATGGTGATGTTGAGCACGGTTCACTCATGGCGGGCCAAAGTGTTGGCATGGTAACGCACGAGCAACCGATCGGTGAGATCATCGAACAACTCGTCCGACAGGCAAGTCTGGCATTGGGTTCGGTGTAGACGGAGCGTTGATAATAATTGACGATTCGTTGACGGATCGAGGGCCGGTAAACCTCGTCTAATGTGGTGGGTCCCCGATTTAACTCATTGCAACATTTCAGTATCACTGTTTTACTGATCCTGGGACGTTAACTAATAATTAACTTTAAGAACGGTAAAAGCTCGTCTGTTCTGGCCGAATTTAATTCGGTCAGCCTAGCGGGGTGACCTTACTAATCCGGCGATGAGCGACTCCGGCATGCTCGCAGGACGAGTTCGAATCAATTCGCATGAGGCGGACGGTCAATTCGCGTACCGGGTCAGGACATGACAGAACGAACATCACATGAGGCTCGCGAGAGCCAAACACAACCATCGTCAAAGCGAAGGTTGCACTTGCGTGAGGTTACCGCCGAAACCGGCAACTATGATGGGCTCGGGGCAGACCTCAAGGCAGCACGCGTCCGCAATGGATTCAATCTGGAGGAAATTGCGGAAGAACTTCGCATCCGTCGCGTGCACATTCACGCCATGGAAGAAGGTCATTTTAATGACCTGCCGGCGCCTGTCTATGCTGTCGGTTTTGTACGGTCCTACGCAGATCACCTCGGACTCGACGGCGAAATTGTTGTTGAGACATTCAAACAGGAAGTGTCCGGCCTAAAGGGAGAGACCAAGCTGGTCTTCCCGTCGCCAATTCCGGAAAGCCGAGTTCCAACCGGCTGGCTGATTGCCATTTCGCTTGTACTCGCGGGCATGATTTACGCGGGCTGGTATTACGCCGAAATGAATGGGCGACTGGCGACCGAGCGTGTACCGCCGCTTCCCGAAAGACTTGTGGCACTTGCCCCGGCATCCTCTGTGGACGAGCCGGCAAGTAACGAGCCTGTGCCGGTCGGTCCTGTCGAAACCGAGGAAACTCCAGCTGAAGGTCCGACAACCACTGATACGGTTACCGGGATCAATCCAGCGGCGACAGGCGTAAGAGTGGATTTGAGGCAGATTGGGGGCTCGGAATTCGAACAACAAGGTGTTGTCGAACGCAGTTCAGATGGTGGTCTGTCTCCTGCGTCCAGCGGCATTCTGGAGGATTCGGCAGCCGATACCTCTTCTGACCGGGGGGACCGTATTGTTTCTGTCGGTGAAACGCCTCTGACAACGGACTTAGTTGCGCCTGATCCTGTCGCAGCACCTGAGCCCGCATCCGCCGATGATCCAATCGCTGCCGATCAGCCCTTGGCGACAGATGAAGCCGTAACGACAGGTGAAATTGGCGCGGATGTTTCCAGCGTGATCGCGGTTTCACCGGAAGCAAGGTCGGCGATCGCGTCGTTTGGAAGCATGGAAAATACCTTGCAGCCGACCGCGGAATCCAACCTCGCCGGTAGCGCCAATGAAGTCCCGGTTGACGCCGTTTCGGACGATCCTTTCCGGGTAAATCTGGAATCCCTGTCCAGCGTGACCGCGGCGATGATGAAGCCGGGGATTCAGCCATCTGCTTCTGGAGATTCGTCTGCATCGACCGCCGTTAAGGCTTCCGAGTTCTCTCAGGTCGCTGGATCTGAAACGCCGCTGGCGGATGTGGCTTCTCAACCACATATTCCGGACGTCGTGCGCGTTTTTGGACACGAAGATAGATTTCCATCCGAGGAATCCAGCACGGTGCCGGAACCAGTACTGGGACCGGCAATGGTGGATGAGGTCCAGGTCGCGTCGGCAAGCGCGACACTCGGTCTCTCGGAGCGCCAACCTCGAATCTTTGGAGAGGGCAACTGGGAAGCACGCGTGGTCATAAAGGCCACAACCGAAAGCTGGGTTCAGGTCTTGAGCAGGGATGGAGATCTCCTGCTCACCCGGATTCTGCGGCCCGGCGACCAATACCTGGTGCCGAACCGCAATGACCTGTTTTTGATGACGGGCAATGCCGGCGGGATCGAAATCACTGTGGATGGGAAATCCGTGCCCGCGATTGGCGAGCCCGGAGTGGCCCGTGATAGCGTCGCGCTGGTGCCGGAACGTCTTCTCTCGGGTACCGCCGTAGACCAATAGGGGACTTCCCGAAGACTCCCTATAGTTGCGGTGCACCTTCTTCATGATACAGTGCGCGCCGCACTGGACAGGCCGAAGTAGTTCGTTATTTGGGCTGCCCGTGCCATAGCGGCTGTCATAGTCCCGCTTTGAGATGGCCCCCCGCAGAAATGCGCTTTTGACAGATGTCCTGACTGAGATGAGCGTTCGACCCTATCGCAATATTGCACGCCGCAAGAGCCGGCAGGTCTATGTGGGCAGCGTCGCTGTTGGCGGTGATGCGCCGATCTCGATTCAATCGATGACCAACACTCTGACGACTGATGTCGCGGCAACGGTATCCCAGGTCAAGGAACTCGAGGAAGCCGGCGCGGATATCGTTCGCATCTCCTGCCCCGACGAGGCCTCATCCGCCGCCTTAAGAGAAATCGTGCGCCAGGTGGACGTGCCGATCGTTGCCGATATCCATTTCCACTACAAACGTGCAATCGAAGCGGCGGAATCTGGCGCCAGCTGCCTCCGCATCAATCCCGGAAATATCGGAGATAGCGCACGTGTGCGTGAAGTCGTCAAAGCGGCAAGCGACCACGGCTGCTCGATGAGAATTGGGGTCAACGCGGGTTCGCTCGAAAAGGAATTGCTCGAGAAGTACGGCGAGCCATGTCCCGAGGCGATGGTCGAGAGCGCGCTCAATCATGCTCGTCTTCTTGAGGACAACGACTTCTTTGAGTTCAAGATCAGCGTGAAGGCTTCCGATGTTTTCTTGGCTGCCGCGGCCTATCAGCAACTTGCTGAAGCTTGTGACTACCCGCTGCATCTCGGGATCACCGAGGCAGGCGGACTGACCACAGGCACCATTAAATCATCGATTGGCATGGGAACGCTTCTGTGGGCGGGAATTGGGGATACCATTCGCGTCTCTCTCTCGGCAGATCCGGTTGAGGAAATCCGTGCTGGATATGAAATTCTCAAGGCGTTGGGTTTGCGGCATCGCGGCGTCACAGTGATCTCTTGCCCGTCCTGCGCCCGGCAGGCCTTCCAAGTCATCGATACCGTTCGCGTTCTCGAGGAGCGGCTGGTCCATATATCAACACCGATGTCGCTTTCTGTGATTGGCTGCGTTGTTAATGGTCCGGGTGAAGCTCGTGAAACGGATATCGGCGTCACGGGCGGCGGCCGCGGGACGCATATGGTTTATCTGTCGGGCGTCGCCGATCACAAGATCGGTGATGACGGACTCGTCGAGCATGTCGTCGAGTTAGTCGAGCAGCGCGCCGCCGAGATCGAGGCGGAGCTGGCGGCAGCCGAAATACTAGCTGAAGCTTCCTAGTTCCTAAGAGGTACCCGTGAGTCGACTGCAGCCGGTCCGCGGCACGCATGACATACTGCCGGAAGATGGGCGACGGCAGCGGCACGTTGTCGAGACGGCACGTGAACACTCCGAGCGATATGGATTTGCGGAGATTTCCACGCCGATATTCGAGTTCACTGAAATATTTCAGCGGACACTCGGTGAGACCTCTGACGTTGTCACCAAGGAAATGTATACATTTCAAGACCGCGGAGGCGACGAAATCACCCTTCGGCCGGAATATACGGCAGGCATCGCCCGTGCCGTAATTTCAGGCGGACTCAGTCAGCAACTCCCGTTGCGGTTCTTCGCCCATGGCCCCATGTTCCGGTACGAACGGCCACAGAAGGGCAGGCTGCGCCAGTTTCACCAGATCGACGCCGAGATCGTCGGTGTCGCGCAGCCTCAGGCTGACATTGAGGTTATTGCCCTCGGCGCTGATATTCTCGACGCCTTGGGCGTTCTCCAGAGCACTCAGTTAGAGATCAATTCTCTTGGTGATGCGGCGAGTAGACTTGCCTACAGGGACGCCCTGGTTTCGTATTTTGGGGCACACCGGGACGGTCTTTCCGAAGCAAGCCAGCACAGGCTTGAGCGGAATCCATTGCGAATCCTTGATTCAAAGGATGAAAAAGATTGTGCCCTCGTTGCTGATGCTCCTCGTATGGAGAATTACCTGAATGAGGGCTCCGCCGAATTCTTTGCGGCAGTTCTGTCTGGGCTGGATCTCCTTGGTGTGCGCTACAAGCGAAATCCTCACCTGGTCCGCGGCCTCGACTACTATTCCCACACGGCGTTCGAATTCGTCACTCGGGAACTGGGTGCTCAGGGGGCTGTTATCGCCGGCGGCCGTTACGACGGTCTGATCGAAATGATGGGGGGGCCTCCGACCCCTGCCGTCGGATGGGCCGGCGGTATCGAGCGGCTGGCGATGCTTGCAGTCAGCACGCCGGAAGCGCCACGTCCTATAGCTCTCGTGCCGGTTGGCGACGACGTGCAGGAGGCCGTCATGGTTCTCGCGCGCGATCTGCGAAATGCCGGCTTCATCGTTGATCTGGGCTACCGGGGGAACGTCACCCGCCGAATGAAGAGAGCGGACAAAATTGGCGCGCGTGTGGCCCTCCTGTTGGGCGGGGATGAGCTTGAACGCGGTGTCGTGACGCTTCGGGACCTCGATTCGGGGGAGCAACAAGAACTTACGCGTGACGCGCTCCAAACGGCGTTGACGTCGCTGCTATAGGAAACGACCAAGTCCGCGCCTGAGAGTGCGCTGGTCATCTCAGCGGAGTTTGATGATTCGTGCCCAAGATCCCGGAAGAGAAACTGCAGAAGATTATTAATCGCCATGCCGCCCTTGAAAGCGAATTGGCGACGATCGCGGGAGGCGGTAACGAATATGTGCGGCTTTCTAAGGAGTACGCGGAGCTGACCCCGGTCGTCGAAGGTGCGATGGAACTCCAGAAGCTGCAAGCCGAGGTGTCGGGTCTTGAGGAGATGCTTCAGGATTCCGAGACGGACGGTGAGATGCGGGCGCTCGCAGATGAAGAGCTGGCAGAGCACCGCGACCAGTTGCCGGAACTTGAGCAAAAGATGCAGGTCCTGTTGCTGCCGCAAGACGCAGCCGACCAGAAGAACGCAATCATGGAAATTCGCCCGGGCACCGGCGGTGATGAGGCTGCGCTTTTCGCGGCCGATCTCTACCGGATGTATCAGCGGTACGCAGAGATCAAAGGCTGGAAAATTGAACCACTCCAGGTAACGGAAACGGACCTGAATGGCGTGAAGGAAGCCCAAGTGCTGATATCGGGGACTGGAGTGTTCGCGCGTCTTAAATTCGAATCAGGTGTTCACAGGGTTCAGCGCGTTCCGGAAACTGAGAGCAGTGGCCGCATTCACACATCTGCGGCGACAGTCGCCGTGCTGCCGGAAGCGGATGAAATCGACGTAGAGATTGCAGACAAGGATCTTCGCATCGACGTTTATCGTGCCAGTGGCCCTGGGGGGCAATCCGTCAATACGACAGATTCCGCCGTTCGTATCACGCACCTGCCGTCCGGGATCGTGGTGACGCAGCAGGATGAAAAATCACAACACAAGAACAGGGCGAAAGCGCTCAAAATTCTGCGATCCAGACTCTATGAACTCGAACGCGCGCGTGCCCATGATGAGCGGGCAGCCCAACGTCGTCGGCAAGTCGGTTCGGGTGACCGGTCGGAACGCGTACGCACCTACAACTATCCCCAAGGCCGGGTTACAGATCATCGCATCAATTTGACGCTCCACAAGCTCGACCGGGTTCTTGCGGGGGAGGCCTTGGATGAGATGATCGACGGCTTGATCTCGGAAGATCAAGCCAGCCTTCTGGCCGAGATGGAAGAAGACGCATGATCGGTGCTTTCGAGCCCCGAAAGGTGGAATTCAAGAATGGAGAGTTCCTGAGAGATGCGAGCTGTCGTCACGCGACCGACCGTCGTATTGGGCAGGCTCTCCAGCAGGCGGCAGCAACCTTGAAGGACGCAGGACTAGAGATGCCGCGCCTTGATGCACGGTGTCTTTTGGGCCACGTGCTGGGTAAGGATCCGGCGACCCTCTCCGGGTGCCGAGACGATGTTCTTTCTGACGAAAGATTTGGCCGATTTAATGAACTGCTGAACCGTCGCCTCGACCGCGAACCAATCTCGCGAATTCTGGGAACCAGGGAGTTCTGGAGCCTGCCATTCGATCTTGAGGAGTCGGTGCTGGATCCACGCCCAGACAGTGAAACACTGGTTGAGGCGGTGCTTTCGACTATCGGTGACGGCACTGTGCCCTTTCGGGTGCTCGATTTGGGAACCGGCTGCGGCTGTCTGCTCGCGGCGCTCCTTAGCGAACTACCCCAGGCCTTCGGGATCGGTGTTGATATGGATCCCGCGGCGCTCAGGGTGGCCCGCAGAAATCTTGCCCGAATCGGACTTACTCATCGAGCCCTATTCGTTTGTGGGAATTGGGGGCAAGCGCTTGGAGGTGGCTTCGATGTAATCGTCGTGAATCCACCCTACATCCCGTCTGGCGAAATCGAGTCACTTGCACCTGAAGTGATCAATCATGATCCGCACGGCGCACTCTTCGCCGGGTTAGATGGGCTCGACGCCTATCGGAACTTTCTGCCCCAACTCCGTGAATTGTTGGCGCCCCGAGGGTTGGTCGCGCTTGAAATCGGACGGGGCCAGGCGACGGCGGTGACTTCACTGTTGTTAGAATCGGGATTTGCATCGATTGAGTACCATCAGGATCTTGCGGGCGTGAATCGATGCCTGGTTGCACGACAGGAGGCATCAGAAAGTCAAGATAAAAAAGGGCTTGGAATGGCGCCACTGTGCCGTTAGGGTCCGTCATAGGACTTAGCGGGATAATAAAAACTATAAACGACCGCTCTTTCCACCCCAGCAATGCCGGACAGTCCGTTTTATCAGACGGTCGATTGCTGTTCGGAGGCGCAGGGGACCTGCCAGATAGCCGCTTTGAGTAGGTTCCGCGGGACGACTCCGCATGATGTGTGGTCTGCCCAAAGTCGGTGGCATAAATACCGGTGACACGAAGTGATGAAGCACAATCCAAACCCTAAGAGAGGCCGTGGCCGCTCAGGTGGCCGTCGTCCCAATCACGGCCCCAATCGATCTTACGACAGTAACGGACCGGAAGTTAAAGTCAGAGGAACAGCGACGCAGGTGTGCGATCGCTATCTCATCCTCGCTCGGGATGCATCCTCGGCCGGCGACCGGGTAAAGGCTGAAGGTTATCTGCAGCACGCGGAGCACTATTATCGCATTGTGCACAGCGAGGACGCCCAGCAGGCGCAGGGCCAGGGGCAAGGTCAGAGCCAGGGGCAAGGTCAGAGCCAGGGGCAAGGTCAGAGCCAGGGGCAAGGTCAGAGCCAGGGGCAAGGTCAGAGCCAGGGGCAAGGTCAGAGCCAGGGGCAAGGTCAGAGCCAGGGGCAAGGTCAGAGCCGATTTAATGGTCGTCCTAACAGTACAAATTCACCGGCTGAGATCGCCTTAACGGGTGAGCAGTCCCCTAATTTTTACGTGAGTGAGCAGAGCGATCCTGAATTCGACCCGGAAAACAGGGTTCAGCCACCATCGGATCAGTCCAGCAACACGACACAGTCCGATGTGACGAACTCAGGTGCGGATGATATCGAGAGGGCCGAAGGCCCTGATGTGCGTCAGGCAGTGATCGAAGAGGCCAGTGAGGCAGAAACGACCGAGCCGGAAGGCAAAACTGCCGCGGGCGCCTGATCGGCTCGAACATCGCGCCGCAAAACTAAGCCTTAATTAATAGGCAAGAACCCTTGGGGCAAAATCCCTTGGGAATATGTGGAAGTTGTGCTTTCCGCACGGATTTCCTCTTGTGTGATAATTGAGCAACACTACATAAAAGGTGTGCGGTTGAGGCTGTTGCATTCCGGTAATTTGATTCCAGGATGCGGTGTCAGATCGTGCTGCCGGTCCGCATGACGGATGGCAATTTCACAGTAGACCTGACAGGCTTGGGGCATCGTTATGGAATTTGAAACCTACACCAAGCGATCAAAAGGGTTCGTCCAATCCGCACAAGGCTTGGCACTCCGCTCTGGACATCAGCGCTTTACGCCAGAGCACTTTTTAAAGGTTTTGCTCGACGACGAGGAAGGGCTTTGCGCCAACCTCATCAGTGCTGCCGGCGGTGATCCAAAAAAGGCTCGAGAGCGTGTTGAAACAGAACTCGCCAAGCTTCCCAAAGTCGAGGGATCGGGTGCGGG
>Ga0315339_1001337_pt1 | contig 22457 bp, 20 predicted proteins | sample ASW17metaG_FD_204514 | JGI IMG/M metagenome (GOLD analysis project Ga0315339, IMG submission 204514) | Ammonia-oxidizing marine archaeal communities from Pacific Ocean, United States - ASW #17 | ecosystem: Environmental > Aquatic > Marine > Oceanic | place: USA: California | collected 2016-12-05
AAAGCCATCGCCGCAATGCGTGGTCGGGATTTCGTCACGCCCGAGGATATCCGCTTTGTCACTTATCCGGCGCTGATCCATCGGCTGATGTTAACCCCGGAAAAAGAGATGGAAGGGCTTAGTTCAACCGATATCATCAAGCAGATTATTGAGCAGATCGAGGTACCTAGGTGAGGCGAAGTGGTGATTTAGTGATTCGGTGATTTAAAAGTCGTTACTTCACCACTTTACCGGTTTCTGATCCGTGTAAGCCGTCTGAGGCACTTGGAGCCCTGTGCGTTTCAGGCTCCAGCAATCCCTTCACCAAATCAACAAGTCACGAAGTGATCGCATCGTGTCCAAAGGACGCATGCCATTACCAAATCAACAAATCCATGTCCTTCTTATCTTCTTTCCTCCGCGCCTTATACTTCACGCGCCGGTTCTGGTTTATCCTGTGGGCGCTGGTCACGGCGTGCGTGGTCGGTTACTTTTTTTCGGTCTGGTTTGTAGTGGTACGTATGGCGATTCTGGTTATCGGACTGCTGGCCATACTGGATATCTGGCTCCTGTTTCGGCAAAAACAGGGTATCCATGCGATCCGGGATGCGCCTGTGCGACTTTCCAATGGGGATGAAAACCTGATTCATCTGTCGATAGAAAGCCGATATCCTTTTCCTGTGGCCACGCGTATTATCGACGAGATTCCCGATCAGTTTCAAAAGCGTGATTTTGTATTACACATTCCTCTCCCGACGAATGGAAGACATCAGGCCACGTACAGCCTGCGCCCCGTGGAGCGGGGGGAATATCATTTTGGGGATATCAACGTCTATGCCTCCAGTTCGCTTGGCCTGGTCAGTCGTCGATACCGATTGCCGGCGTCGGGTATGGTGCCGGTTTATCCCTCCTATGTGCAGATGCGCCGATATGAGCTGATCGCCATATCCAACCGGCTTACAGAACTGGGGATAAAACGCATTCGCCGTATCGGACACACGATGGAGTTTGAGCATATTCGTCAGTACGTACGCGGCGATGATGTGCGGACCATGAACTGGAAAGCCACGGCCCGACGCGGTGAGTTAATGATCAACGCGTTCGAAGACGAGCGATCTCAGCAGGTGTACAGCGTCATCGATATGGGGCGGGTGATGAAGATGCCGTTCGAGGACATGAGTCTGCTGGATTATGCGATCAACGCGTCGCTCGTTATTTCCAATATCGCCATACGAAAACAGGATAAAGCCGGCCTGGTGACTTATTCCAATCAGATCAATGCCATGCTGCCGGCAGGTCGGCGATATACGCAAATGGCGCGTATCCTGGATGTGCTGTACAATCAGAAGACCCAATTCTGGGAATCCGACTTCGGCCTGCTCTATGCCCACATCGCCCGGCATCTTACGCAGCGCAGCCTGATTCTGCTGTTTACTAATTTTGAAACCTTATCAGGCCTGAAACGCCAACTCCCCTATCTCCGCCGCATCGCAAGTCGCCATTTGCTCGTCACGATCTTTTTTCAAAATGTCGCGTTATCCGAATTGCTGGATAAACCTGCCGATACCGTCGAAGAGGTGTATATTAAGACCATCGTGGAGCAGATCTCATTTGAAAAACGACAGATCCTTAAAGAGCTGGAGCAGCATGGCATTCAACCCATCTTAACCACGCCGAAGGATCTGACGGTTAATACGATTAATAAATATCTGGAACTGAAGGCAAGGCATATGATTTAGAAAGGACCTTTCATGCAATTGGTGCGGATCAGGACAGCACAGAATGTAGATATCGAATATGAAGTGGCGAGTATAGGAGACCGCATTGTTGCTGCTGTACTGGACATGGTCATTGTGCTGCTGTATGTCCTGGCAATTATATTTCTCTGGGTATTTGTAGCCACCACATTTGAACCAACAATTTCTGAGGGATTCGGTGTCGTGCTGATTATCGTGACCCTGGCTGTACCCACCATGTTCTATCATCTGATTTTCGAGGTGTTTAATAACGGTCAGAGTGTCGGGAAAAAAATTCGAAAAATAAGGGTGGTAAAAATCGATGGCTCACAGCCGAGTATAGGCAGTTACATCTTACGATGGCTGTTCCGTCTGATTGAAGTAGATCTCATGTCCGGCGCCGTGGCCCTGATAGCTATTCTTATCAGTGGCAAAGGTCAGCGTCTGGGCGATATGGCAGCAAAAACCACGGTCATAAGACTGATCGGTCATAACCTCGATGACACGATTTTCACGCCGATTGAAGCAGGGTATGAGCCGGTCTTTCCCCAGGTGTCGCAATTGACGGGCCAGGATGTCTCGACGATAAAAGAGGTGTTGAACGTTTCGACCGATCGAAAGACGTATAGTAAAGAAACCCAGCAGGAACTGCTGGATAAAACCAAATCCTCCATACAAAACCGCCTGGACGTACAGTCCGACCTTCCTCCACAGGATTTTCTATCCACCGTGTTGAAGGATTACAATGCGGTGAAGTGGAAGCGATCAACAATGGGAAGCGGATCATTCCGACACTTGTAATCGGTGATCAGGCCTGTACCAATCCGGACAACGCCGTGCTGGCCCGGGTGCTGGGGATCCACGAGGCCGGGCGGGTCATACTCTATGGGGCGGACTGGTGTCTGGATTGCCATCGTGCCAAGAGTTACCTGTAGGACAATAGCATCGACTATATGTTTATCGATATCGATGCGCACGATTGGGCGGTGGAAGCAGTAGAGCGTATCAACAACGGCAAGCGGAGCATCCCGACGATTCTGATTAATGATACGCCGTATATCAATCCGGACAATGCCACGTTACGCGATGTGCTGAACATCGACCAGGAAGACGTGTCGAAATGCTATGATGCCGTTATTATCGGGGCCGGCGCAGCGGGACTGACCGCCTCCATTTACATACAACGGGATAAATTCGACGCGCTGATCCTCGAACATAAGAACATCGGCGGCAATGCGTTTTTAACCGAGACCATGAGAATTATCCCGGTTTCACTAAAATCTCCGGTCCTGAACTTGTGGAGCGGAAGGCGGACTGTCGTCTGCGCGCCATTGCGCAGGTCGCCTCGGCCACCGGCGAAGGGGTTATCGCGAGTTACGGGGTGCGGGCGTATTTGAAGCGGTGAATGGGAGAAAATGATAGAACAATACATCGGATTACATCAAAAACGTCTTGAGGCCGTCGTCGGATTGCTGGAAGCATGTAATGCAACGCGTGTCCTCGATCTGGGGTGCGGGGAGGGCCGGCTCATTAAGCTTCTGCTGCGTAAGCCGCAATTCAAACAGATTGTCGGTATGGACGTATCGTACAGGGCGCTCGAAGAGGCGGCGCGACGCCTCAAGTTGTCCCGCATGTCGGATCGGCAACGACAGCGGATTTCTTTGTTGCAAGGTTCTCTGATGTACCGGGATGGCCGTATGGACGGGTTTGACGCCGCCGCCATTGTGGAAGTCATAGAACATTTAGATCCCCCGTCACTGGCTGCATTCGAACGGGTGGTTTTTGAAGGGGCACGCCCGGAGGCCGTGATCATTACGACACCGAACAGAGAATACAATGTGAAATGGAAAACGATGCCGGGGGGCAAATTTCGACATCCGGATCATCGGTTCGAATGGACACGGACGGAATTCCAGCACTGGTCTCGGCGGGTAGCAGAACGCTACGGCTATGAGGTCCGATTTCTCCCGGTCGGCCCGGAAGAACCGGATATCGGCGCGCCGTCGCAAATCGGAGTGTTTACGGGATGAAGCTGACCATCCCGGAGCTGTCTGCCAATCGATCACTGGCCTTACATGAATTTGCGCTTGGCATCGAAGCATTGGAACGGTTTATTCGTAAGGAACCATTACGGCAGGGCCATGAGTGTGTTCGGCGCGCTGGCGTTGGAGAGTGAACCGGTGGATCCGAGGTTTTAGGGGGTGGGCGGTAGCCCGGTGCTTCAGTGCCGGGGGCATGTAGACAAATATTGGAGGTGGCATATGAGTAAGAGCGGAGTGCGGAGTGCGGAGTACGGAATAAAAGGGCTGGTGATATTAAGTATTATGTTGTTAATGGGTACGTCTGTAGGGATCGCACAAACAGCGACGGCAGATGCTAAGCAAGCAGTATTACAGAAAGTTGAAAAGAGGGTGGAACGTTTGGTGTTGTTATCCGATACGGCAGATGCTAAGCAAGCAGTATTACAGAAAGTTGAACAGTTTCTGGAGGATCTGGGGGCGCTTCGTATCGATGCAGTAGCTAAACATCTGACGCCGGATGCGCTGATCGTCACCGTACGAAAGCGCGGTGATTCGATGGAAAGTACGACCACAACGGGTAAAGCCTGGATCGATCGATTAAAAATGGCCAAAACGAAGTTTGAAGAGCCGATCCATAACGTGCACATCACCATTGACAGTGAGGCGCTGGCCCATGTTCGGGCTGATTTTGTCGTTAACATCGCGGATAATACTTTATCGCACGGTGTGGATCAATTCACCCTGGTCAAAACCAGCGAAGGCTGGAAAATTGCGGCGGCGGCGTATACCTCGATTCCCGGACCGCCGGAAGATAAATAACTCAAGTTGCTAGTCGATCCACGATTCGTTGTCTCCCCGACGAAAGCCGGGTATGTGTTTAGCGTTGTTTCTGGCGACGAGAAAGATCGCCTCCCCGGCAAAAGCCGGGATTACAAATAGCTTTTACTATAACTACGTCTTCCCGACTCAGAGCCATTTATCTACCATCATAGTGATAGAGGATCAATCCAATGAGCACCTCTCACATCCGTATCCCCGAAGAAGACATTGTGTTGCTGATCAGAATTCCGCATGTATCCGGTTCGTTGGGACATTTGCTATCCGTGATCGGCGATGAAGGGGGCCTGATCGGAAATATAGAAACGCAATTTATCGGTCGAGAGAATTCTGTTCGGGCTATTACCCTTTCCGTCTACGATCAGGATCATCTGAAACGAATCCAGGAAACGATTAAGGAACAGACGGAAGCGGAGGTGCTGGAGGTCAAAGATCTGGTTTTTGAACGGCATGAGGGGGGGAAAATACATAGTGGCCGCACACATGAGTTAGAGCGGGTGGATGATCTGCGATATATCTACACGCCCGGCGTAGCCCGGGTGTGCAGAGCGATCCAGGAACAGCCCGATCTGGCCAGGCGGTATACGAGCATCGGCAACAGTGTCGGCATATTCACGAACGGCACCCGGGTGCTGGGCCTGGGCGATATCGGGCCTCTGGCATCCTTGCCGGTTATGGAAGGAAAAGCCGTCCTGTACGATCGGTTTGTCGGGCTCAGTGCGACCCCGATTCTGGTGGATACCAAAGACCCGGAAGAATTCATACAAACGGTGGAGAAAGTAGCCCCCTCGTTCGGCGGTATTCATCTGGAAGACATCAGCAACCCCGAATGCTACCATATCGAAAACGAACTGAATCGCCGGCTCTCGCAACCGGTGATGCACGATGATCAACATGGTACGGCGACCGTCCTGCTGGCCGCCGTATTGAGCGCATTGAGGGAAACCGGCCGTTCGGACGACCCGTCGCTTGTGTGCGCACAAATCGGTCTCGGCGCCGCTGGATTCGGTATTGCCCGATTGTTGCTGGATTATGGTTTCCAGGTGATCGGCAGTGATCCGCAGCCCGATTCCCAGCAGCGTTTAATCGACTATGGAGGAACCGTAGTAGAACTGGCCGAAGCGATGCAGACGGCTGATGTCGTGGTGGCCACAACAGGAGTAGTAGGGCTGATCAAACCGACGATGATCCGGCCGGGCCAGATTATTTTCGCGATATCCAATCCGGTCCCGGAAATCATCCCGGAAGAGGCCATCCAGGCCGGCGCCAGTTTCGCCGCCGACGGCAAGAGCGTCAACAACGCCCTCGCCTTTCCGGGTTTATTCAAAGCAGCCCTGGCCGTGCAGAATACGGAAATATCATCTACTATGAAAATTGCTGCGGCTAAAGCCATCTCCGCGTTGGCGGACCAGGGCGAGGTCGTCCCCAGCGTGTTCCACCCGGATGTGCATGAGCATGTCATTCAGGCGGTGCTGAAGTTGTTTGAATGAGGGGACAAATGACCTTATGCATCCCAATCTGTATATTATGGGAAACATAAAGCGAAATCTATCAGGGGTTTATCCCGAAACTGAGACGGATACATCGTACTGAACCATTCGGCAGGTCTTAACGAAAGGAGACAATCATGGGTAAAGGCGGCGGTAAAGGCGGCGGTAAAAGCGGCCTCAAGGGTGGAAACAAAAGGGCCGGCATGGGTGTCAGGGGCTCAAACAGAGGGGGCGGAAGAGGGAGCGGCAGAGGGGGCGGCCCACCATCCAATCCCGACTATTCGGGTAAACCCAGAAGGTCAGCGGGCAGGGACAAAGGAAATAAACCATCTGAGGAAAAAGACAAAGAACCGCAAAGCACACCTTAGCCCTTTCCGAGTTCCGAGTAGAAAGTTCTGAGTAAAGCTAAGAATATAGATTTATCACTCGGAACTCGGAACTTCCCTATTTCTGTAAAATAAAACTGGAAGGCAGCGACAGCGCGACAATGCGATTTTTGTCGCCAGCATGGTGGCTACCTGCCAGTAGTACTGCCCGGCAGCCATGTTCGTCGTGGTACGCAGCATGGATCGGTCCGTCAGATCGAATTGCTGAGCATGGGCGAAAATCGGCGACGTGGAGAGATATACCACGTCGCCGGCAGGTGAATGCTCACTCGTTTCGGACCAGGCGAACTGGACCTGAGAAGCAGACACGACGGTATCGGCCGAAGGCGTCAACAGTTCAGGTTTATTGAACGCCACCACGGAAATGGATACCGGGTCAGACTGCTTGCCGCCGCGATCCTCAGCGACCACTTGATAGGTATATTCCACATTCGGCTTTATCGCTCGGTCAATCATGGATATACCGGATTGAATTGATTCGACCAAACTGGTCTCATCAAGTGAAAATGATGAGGCCGTCCCTCTATAGATACGATACCCCCATAAGTCGGCATCCACCGTGTTCGAATCCCAGATTAAAGATATATCGAGTTGACTGAGTTGCGGATTGTTACGGGCATAGATCGTCAGATTCTCAATACGTTGCGGTGGCAGCAAATTCAGAGGTTGTCGTCCCAGCGCCTCGGTGAGTTCGGACTCGTGGCTTCCTGCCAGGGCAGCGATGCGACACCGGTATTCACGGGCATAGGTCAACGTAAGATCTTCGTATCGGGGTTCGATCGTTGTAGCCACGCGAATATAAGGATCCAGATCTGTTGAATGAATCGCCAAGGGGCCCCCGCTGATCGTGTTTTCGCGTCTTGATACGGTAGTTCAAATCGCCGCCTTGAAGCGCCTGCGTACCGGCTGATAGATCACGGACAGCGGACATGACCCGTCGTGAGATAATAAAACCGATGCCGAACGCAATCAGCTCGACAATGAACAGAATACCGGCCAACACTAACAGAGCTATGACCAGTAAACTGGCCTGGTCATAGTCCTGTGACATTGAGGTCTGGATGGTATAGACCGGATCGATTAATACGGAAAAAGACATCAGCCTTGGAGATGCCGGTCCTGCCTGCCAATCAATCGCCGGAAGTAAGCCCCCCCCAGGACAATCCGAGCAGTGGGATGTCAATCGTATCAGGATGACTTTGAGATTTCGGCTCATTCAACAAATCCGTCCTTAACCTGAGGAATTCATTTCGCTCGGATCGCTCTTCGCCCAATCTAAGGGTAGAAAAGAAGGCGCCGGATGTTTCCCAGATGTGATCCTGACAAGCCTGATTGACAGGCATGGAAGCCACCATAGTTAACCGGCCGTCCCCGATATCAACATCCGCGATGGTTCTAAATGAGATACCGGTTGTATCGATACTGATATGTGTTTCCTGCGTGCCTGTATACCGATCCGGCAATCCGATCGCTGCCGCCTGCTCCGTACTGGCAGACAAACGTTCTCCCTGTTCGAAAAGGACGATAGACAGGTCCTGCAGACCTTCTGTTGCTGCCAGCGTCCTGGTTGCCGCTTGAATGGGATCGGCTTCGCCATCTTGAAGAATCGACCGATATAACGCCTGCTGAAGATGCGCCGGTACCCGGTCCATACCATCCAGCGTCGCATCGAACTATTTTCGTATCTGCGCCGCGCCGATAACGCCTGTGGCCATCCAGATCACCTGGAAAATCATAAGAGAAATCAAGCCCATCGACACCAGCCCGATAAATACAAACGATGCCAGGAGCCGATCACGCACTTTCCAGAATTATTTGTCTTTGAGGTAGACGCTCGTTTTCCAGCTGTAATAGACGAGAGAAATAAACAACATGATCCCGGTGAAAATGCCGAGAATCTCGATCCAGTCACTTAACAGCCACAGGCCAAAACCGCAATAGGTCCAGCGTTTCATGCGATTGTCAGGGGTCAAAGCACCCAGCATACGATGTCCGATGGATAATGGAATAGAGGAAGGTCCATAGATCGATGAAGTAACAGGGCAAAAAGCGACAGGGCATTTATATATCAATAATACCGATTTGCCGGCGATTTTACTCACCAGAAGCCTGTTATATGACGCGGTTTATCGCCATGAAAGTCAAGCGACAATCCAGCGGATATCACCTTGACATATGCACCCCCGCCCCGTAAAATGAAGGCGTGTTTCGAAATGGCGAGTAGCTTGTATCAGGTGGTTTATGCATACACCACATACCGGAAAACGACTACCTGCCACCCGCCCCGATATATAATATCCGTCAAGGAGAATGAATATGTCTGATTTCCCATATCAGCTCACAGACCAGATTGCTGTTGTTACGGGTGCGGCTCAGGGGTTGGGGCTGAGTATTGCCGAGCAATTGGCGCGTAACGATGCACTGGTTTATATGGCAGATTTACAGGAAGAGAAGGTGAACCGGGTGGCCGATGATTTACGACAACAAGGCTTAGAGGTAAAACCGGCTGTACTCGATGTGACGAACAGCCAGTCGGTGAACTCGTTATTCCAACGTATTTCAGATACGCACGGCCATCTGGATATACTGGTTAACAATGCCGGAATCGGGCAGAAGGTGCTGTCCATTACAGATCTTGACGACCAGGAGTGGGACCGGGTCCTTCGCGTGACCCTGACCGGCACGTTCTACGGTTGTCGCGCAGCAGGGCTTATTATGGAACGTCAGGAATCCGGTAGTATCGTCAATATTTCCTCTATTAACGGTCAGAATCCGGCGGCTCTGGTCGCGGCATATAATGCCGCTAAAGAAGGGGTGATCAGTCTCACACGGACCATGGCACTTGAAATGGCGGCCTATGGCGTGCGGGTGAATGCGGTTTGTCCCGGTCCGGTCTATACAGATTTTAATAAATCAAATATGGCGCAACGGGGTAAAACGCTGGATCTGACCGAAGAGGAGATGATCGAACGCATCCGCACGGCGATTCCCCTTGGACGCTGGGGCGAGGCGGTCGACATCGCTCGGAGCGTCGCCTTCTTATGCAGTCCGGCCGCCTCCTGGATTACCGGCGAAGTATTACGCGTCAGTGGTGGGATGGAGGGCGTCGCTGCCGCGCCGCCGAAACGGGAGCGGCACTGAAATGGTTTATCGAAGCCAGGAGTAAATGAATCTATGCTTATTCGTCAATTATATGCCTCTTCAGTCGCACGCGGCTGGCTATTATTCTTTATCTTCCTGATTGCCTGGCTCGGTTTAACGTACGACCGGGGTTTCAACCTCTTTGACGAAGGCAACGCTATTTATCCGGCTGTTCTTATCATGGACGGTGCTCTCCCTCACCTTGATTTTCTTACCCTTTACACCGGTGGGGTTTATTATCTCTATGCGCTGCTCTTCTCCATCTTCGGCGTTGATATCGGCATCATCCGCCTGACCCTTGCGATCCTGATCGGCACGCTGGCCGTAATTACTATTCAATTGGCCACCAGATTCATGCCTTACCCCTGGTCCTTTTTACCGGGTATCGTCTTCCTTCTGTGCTTCCCGCTTAACCCTACCGCCTACCATTCCTGGTATGCTGTGCTCTGCCATATAATTATGTTAGCTGCCGTATTCTGCTATCTGGAGAGCAGCGCAAGGCGATGGCTTTTTCTCGCAGGATTAAGCGCCGGTGCTGCTTTTCTGGCAAAACAAACCATGGGCGTTTTCAGTCTCACCGCTTTGGTGGCTTTTTTGCTCTGGAGTTTCCCCGTATTATCAACCGACCGGTGTAGATGGGCTGATCGTCTCCTCCGGGGCATCGGCCTTGGTGTTATCGCCATGGTATACACCCTCTATCTTGATCAATCTGAATACACACGCCTCCACGAGAAATATGTCTATTTGACAGCGGTATGGTGTCTACCCTTTACCCTTCTTCCTGGGTTAGCATCGAATCAATCGGCTATAGATAACAACAAATCTATTTTGATAGAGACCTTGATGATCAGCATGGCGGGCTTTCTATGTTTGCCTCTTATCTATGCGATATATTTTGGCTGGTATGACGGGTTCCAATCGCTTGTTTACGGCGTTTTTCAAAGACCTGGGCAGTTTTTGACTGTTTGGGTATCCAATAATCAATTTCCCCGCCTTACCTTTGATATTCAGGCGCCTATGGGAGCCTTGCTCTTTCTTTTAATCTGGCCTCTCCGGCCTGTTACCCGACACTGGCGTAACCCTTTCGTACGAAATGGAATATGGATTTTACCCTGTGCATTTTTATTGATATATTATTTTGTCCCCCTTGTTCTCGCCATCTTTAGTCTGGCCTCCTCGTTTTCCGGTCTTCTATCATGGGCAAATTACACGATTTTTTTCAGTCTTATTTATTACGGCCCTGTTCTGGTCCCCTGGCTGGCATTGATATTACTCATTGCAGCACGTTACCATCCCCAAACCGTCGGCCTGACGATCTCCCGGCAGAGAGGGTTGGCCGCCGTGTATATCGGCCATGTGTTTCTTTTTTTCTGCGTCTATCCTATGCAGAACGGGATGTATCTCACCTTTATGATGCCGACCACGCTATTGATGCTCACCATTGTCATACATCGGCTATGGTCTCTGTCCTCACCGAAGGATATATCGGCATTCGGATGGGGCCGGCGATCGTATCACGCACTCCGTCTTGTTTCCTTACTGGCGATGCCTCTCATCATGGCCGGCGCTTTTCTTATCTGGGGTACGCAATACTGGATCGGTCTGAAGCACCTGGGGCAGCGGGGACAGATAACCTGGGATACCCGCATTAATTTACCGCTGGCACGCGGTGATTGGGGCTTTTCTCTAAAGCCTGAAGAAGCAGAGCCCATCATCGCTGTATGCGAATATATTATGACCCGTACAAATGCTGATGAGCCGGTATTCATCGCGGCAAGCACGGGGCCTTTGCTCTTGTTTCTATCCGAGCGGCATACACCGTCCCGTGTTCTTTTCCCGATGGTGACCCCGGAAGAGGTAGATGCTATCCCGGCGTCGATAGAACGCAGCCGGGCTTCTTATGCGGTTCTGGATTGGAATCATATGTTCGAAGATTCCGACCCGCTACAGCAGTATATAGCAACCCATTACCATCTGGAAAAAGAAATCGGCGAATATCGAATTTTCAAAAGGCACCCATAGAAAAGGTCCTTCATGCTCGATCTTTCCAGGAAAAATCTCAACCGCACCATATTGACGCTGGCCTGGCCGGCTGTTCTCGAAAACCTGCTGCAGACCTCGGTGTATATCGTGGATAGTATTTTCATCGGACGCCTCGGCACACAGGCTTTCGCCGCTGTGGGCCAGAGTTCGATGATTTTATTTACCGTCATCTTTATCTTCTACGGTGTGGGCGTGGCGACCGGCGCTGTCGTGGCACGTAACCTGGGCCGTAACGATGCGATATCAGCCGGCAAAGCCGCCGGACAGGGTATGATTCTCGCTGTTGCCATCGGCCTGGTCATCGCGATCCTCGGTCTGATGTACGGCGAGCAGGCGATGGCGTTGCTCGGCACCGAACCGGATGTGATCGCCCGAGCCGGAAACTATATGCGCATCATCTTCGGTTTCAGTATCGTACGACTGTTTATCTACATTGGTAGCGGCATCCTGCGGGCCGCCGGCGATACCAGAACACCTTTGATGGCGACCGGTATTATGAATGTTTTTAATATCGTCGGCGACTGGGTGTTGATCTTTGGTATTGGCCCCTTCCCCGAGATGGGAATAGAGGGCGCCGCGCTGGCCACCGGACTGTCATACTGCATCGGGGCGTCCATCCTGATTTATAAATTATTCTGGTCACATTCTACTTTCCGCATCCGGGGTCGCGACTTGTGGACCTTCAATTCAGGCTATATGAAAACAATCATCGGGGTGGCCTTGCCCAATATCGGGGAGCAAATGGTAACCCAGGGCGCGTATTTCGCTTTTCTCGGGATTGTGACCAGCCTGGGCACCACAGCCATGGCCGCGCATTTCATGGCCATTCGGGTGGAAATGATTTCCTTTATGCCCGTTTTCGGTCTATCTATGGCCGTGTCCGCTATCGTAGGGCAAAGTCTGGGCGCGGAGAAACCGGACATCGCAGAGCTGGCCGTTAAAAAATCCGCGCAAATCGGCCTGATCTCCATGAGTGCGCTGTCTGCTGTCTTTTTGATTGTACCGGGGGCACTGGTCAGTATATACAGTCCCGCGCCGGATGTATATGTCCTGGCGGTATTGTGTATTCGTATTGCTGCACTTGAATTACCGTCGTCCGCCCTGATGATGATCTATACCGGCGCCATGCGCGGGGCAGGCGACACCTTCAGTCCGATGCTGATCGGCTTATTCGGCGCCATCTTTTTACGGGTCGGCATGCTGTACCTGTTGACCATTGAATTAGGCTGGGGCCTGGCCGGCGTCTGGTGGGGTACGGTGATTGATTGGGGCGTGAGGATGGCTATCTCCTATGTGTTATTCCGACGTGGGCGGTGGAAGAAGATAGAACTTTAGAGTAAAGTAGAGCGTGCAGAGTAGAAAAACAGAATGAGAGGGATCAAACCCGTTATATTAAGAACTTCCATAGGAGGGCGTCTCAAGCATATCCAAAATAGTAGATACTACGGGGTCGCTGCACTGACAATGTTGAGCCTCTTGGTGATGTTCTCAACCAGCCGGGCGCAAGGGAACTTCACCGATATCGGCACCACTGCCGCCGCTGACATGGCGGAACGGTACAACAATCCAGCCCGGCAACCTATGCCAATCTTATAGTCGATGCCTGGGTGCCAGAATAACAGCTAAAAATTCAGTTTTTTCCATTGAAGCCTAAAGGTCGGTAAGGTGAAATATGATGATGGACGACGTTATGCGCATCGCGTTTGCACGACAAGGCTACATCGTCGTGCCCGACGTGCTCAATCAACAGCAGTTGGACGAGCTCAATCAAGTCTACGACCAGCACGTCCTTGAGCGGGAGGAGACTCTACCCACGGCCGGCACCGACAAACAGAACCGCTTCTACATCGGCGGGCGCGACAAGAACGTGACAACTGACCGGTACGGCAACACCCACATGGGGAGAAGATTCTGGAGCAAGGCCTACATGGACCTGATCGACAACGAGACCATGCTGCCCATCATAGAAGAGATTCTCGGCGACCCGTCGTGGGGCCATGCCCCAGCACACATGCCGGCAGAGCTGCGCCCCTTGTTCCGGCTAGATCATGACAATATACACTACAAGCCCGGCCGAAACCCGACAGACGGCGCGGACAAAGGCGGGGCGCTCCACGGCGGCCCGGGCAACTTTCATATCACGTGTGTGTATGAACTCAAAACAGTCGGACCCAATGACGGGGGCTTCGGGTGTGTTGTTGGCACACACAAGCCGGCCAATGAGCAGAAGCTGAAGGACATCGAAGGCGACTGGCGGTGGAACTGGTGCGACACGTTGTGGACGTCGAAGCTGCCGGACTGGGATGAAGATGTGCCGGTGCACCGCGTCGAGGCCAAGGCGGGAGACTGCATTTTATTCAGTGAGAAACTCAAACATGGTACAATTCCGTGGGTGGGGAGCGGCGAGCGCCGCACGCTCTTCTACAAGTATGTTCCTTTCGGTATGCACCACGGCGACGTCGCGTACGACACCAACGACCCCGAACTCACTGCGCGGCAGAAGCGCATCCTGGAGTTCTCGCCGTGCTGGTTTAACGAGCCCCGGGAGGATAAAGACTACTCCGCGAACCCGGCACTCACAAAGCTCCATCCGCTGGCGTGTGTGGAAAGCGACCCGAGTGTGTTGCTGCCGGGTATGTCGCCGCCGCACATTCGGTTGACGGACGAGACCAAGGCGATGCTGCTGAGCGCCGGTGGAGGTGGAGCTAGTGCAAACGTGAGGTTGTAATGTTCGAGGTATTGTTCTGAGTTAGTGTCAAGACAACACAAGTCCTTTGAAGTGATTCGAAAAAATTTCGACTTCGTCTACGACAGCCACCTGCTTCACTGCATCATCGGCGCCGACCGTGCCGGAGTTTTTGCGAGCGTCAGGCGAGTGCTAAAGCCGGGTGGCTACTTCCTGGTCGATTCGATGTGTTTCAGCGAGTTGACTCTTAAGGTCGAGTACTTCGATCTTGACAACAAGTACACGATTATACCAGACGGCACCGCAACCCGTTATATTGGCGAGGAGGATGACCTCGTCGACGAGCTGAAGACCGCTGGCTTCACGATTCTGTCGCATCATCTGGAAATCTACCCCGTAAACGGGCATTCCCTAAAGAAGAAATAGATAATGCACCTGAAAAATAACCAGATATTCCCGCATATCACAGCCAAAAGAGTTGGCGGCGGTGAAATGAGCATTCCGGATGACATACAAGGACAATGGACCGTATTGCTTTTCTACCGGGGGGATTGGTGAACCTTTTGCAATCGGCAGTTGGCCGATTATCAAAAAAAGCTCAAGAAATTCTCCAGGATCGAGACGCAGGTGGTGGCTCTGTCCGTCGATTCGGAGGAAGACGCGCAAAAAACAGTGAGACGAAACAGGTTGAAGCTTCCCGTTCTATACGCGCTCGACGCACGTGAAATGGTCGCCACCATGAGCGCCTACATACACGAGGAAAAGGTCTATCTGCATGCAACGGGCTTTGTATTGCGACCGGATAAGACGATCGAATTAGCCGGTTACTCCAGCGGTACAATCAGCCGAATGACGGCAGATGTTGCACTAACCTTGATCAAGTACCTGAGGCGGAGTTCATAAGGAGCACCGGTATATGATCCGGATTGATGTATTGTTGAGCGAAGATCACATGGCGCAATCGTTTATGGCCTCTTTGACACGGGGTGAACTTGATGAGAAGTTTTTCTACTGGTTTCCTCTATCTGTGAGAGCCTGGCTTAATCTCTGTAGTGATGGGGCTTATAGAAACTTTGTCCGCTCCCATTCGGTGTTACAGACCTATGCCTCGGATCTGGTAAAAGGGCTACCAACAGGGCCTATAGAAGTCATCAGCCTGGGCGCCGGGCAAGGCGATAAAGATCTCTTAATCCTGGATCAATTGCGCCGGCAGGGACGGGAACCCCATTATCGACCGGTGGATGCCAGTCAGACGCTCCTGGAGATAGCCTGTCAGAGGGCTCTGGAACAGAATTTTGACTGCCGAGGATTGAAAGCGGATTTAAACGACAAGGCGCATGTAGTAAAAGTGCTTCAGCCCAACCCGAACACCTCTTCTCGCTTGATTATGATATTGGGCAACACTCTGGGCGCCTTCGATCCGTTGAGCCTCCCGCGTCAACTCGCAGCCATGATGCGCCCGGAGGACTTTCTATTGCTGGATGGAGAACTGTATAGTCCCACAGAAACCATAACCGGTTATGATAATCCCATCAATCGGAAGTTTGCCTTCGGTCCCCTGCAAAGTATTGGCCTGACCGAACCCCGGGATGGCGTGCTGCACTTTTCTTCTGATCGCGATGAGCGTCGACCGGGGCTGTATCGAATCCGTAAACATTTTCTGACGGCGCGAGACCTGAATATCGTGCTGGCCGGCGAACCCCTTCATTTGGAGGCCAGCGCCTATATTGAGATGAACTGGTCTTATAAATATGATCGGGAGACGATGGTGGATTTGCTCACGTTGGCGGGCATGCAGCCTGTAGCCCAATACCTCAGTACAGATGAACGTTTTCTCGCCATATTGGCAAGCCTAGCCAGGTAAGCCATCGCCGCGAAACCGTTCACGTAATCTATCATAAAACAAAGGAAATCGTGAAGGATCACTCTCGTGCATGAGGTCATACACGGCGGTAAAAATATCTTCTTTGTTCGGCTTGGAGAAATAATCGCCGTCCGTCCCGAATGCCGGGCGATGCGCCTGCGCCGTCAGCGTTCTCGGTTCCGAATCAAGCCATTGATAGCCCTTCTGTTCTTCCAGAACCTGCTGTATGATATAAGCCGATGTACCGCCCGGTACATCTTCGTCAACTATAAGCAAGCGGTTCGTCTTTTGTAATGATTCGACGATCAGGGCATGCCGGTCGAAGGGCAGTAGGGATTGTACATCAATCACCTCTATGTCGATCCCTGTTTCCGACAGCTCCTCGGCCGCATCAAGGACTATGCGACATAAGGCGCCGTAGGTAACCAGGGTCATATCCTTACCGGCGCGTAACAGGTCCGGAACGCCCAGGGGGATGGTGATTTCATCCAGATTACCAGGCATCCTTTCCCTCATACGATAGCCGTTTAACACTTCCACCACCAGCCCCGGATCATCGCCTTGCAGCAACGTGTTGTAAAATCCGGCCGCCCGCGTCATATCACGCGGTACGAGCACATGCATTCCGCGTACCATATGAATAATACCCGCCATCAACGAGCCGGAATGCCAGACGCCTTCCAGCCGATGTCCACGGGTACGTACGATAACAGGCGCCTTGTGGCCACCCCGCGTACGCCAGTGCATAGTGGCCAGGTCGTCAGACATGGTTTGCAGGCCGTAGAGGAGAAAATCCAGGTATTGTATTTCAGCGATCGGCCGAAATCCACGCATCGCCAGGCCAATCGCCTGACCTAAGATGGTCGTTTCGCGGATACCCGTATCGGAGACACGCAGGTCTCCGTATTTTTCCTGCAAGCCCGCCATGGTCTTGTTGACGCCACCCAGAATGCCTACATCTTCGCCAAAGGTAATAACCTGTGGATTACGTTCGAAAAGCCGATCAAAATACCGGTTCAACAGTTCATGGCCCGGCAGATCTTCCGACGGTGTATCATATCGTGGCAAACACAGGGGAACATGCAACGGCGATTCCACTGACTCGCTCAGAAGGTGGTCGCTATATAGTTTTTGATATTCAGGTCGTTTCATGTTACGCCAGGCGATCATGTTTTCTCTGGCTGTACCAGTGGTGTTACGGGTGATAAGCAGCGCTTGATGAATCGCCTCGAATAGATCGCGTCGCCGGGGATACGCATTGGCTTTCATCTGCTTTCTGACCTCACTCATATTGCAGGCTGATTGGTGTTCTACCTCTTCCAACAGGGTATCGACGGCCTTGAGATCCTCTGATAAACTCTCCACGAAATGATCCCATGCGGCTTGCCTTTCCCGTCGTACATGGGTCGCCTCTTCCCGGTCAATCTCTTTGATCTGTTCCTCTGATGCAATCTGTTCATCCAGCATCCAGTGGCGCATCCGCCGAATGGGATCATATTCCGCTTCCCATTGCAGGCGTTCCGGCGGCTTGTATCGTTCGTGGCTGCCTGAGGAAGAATGACCTAATGGTTGGGTCATCTCGGTGACATGGATGATTGCTGGAATATGCTCTCGCCGCGCATGAGTGGCGGCGGCTTTGTACGTCTCGACCAACCTGGGGTAATCCCAGCCGGGGACCGCATACAGGTCATAGCCGGGGCCATCGTCTGTCCGCTGGAAACCCGACAGCAGGACAGACAAATTTTCTTTCAATAGCTGCAATTCATTCGGTACGGAAATGCCATAGCCATCATCCCAGATACTGATGACGGCCGGGCTTCTCAACACCCCGATCGCATTCACCGATTCCCAGAACATCCCCTCGGCCGCGCTGGCGTTTCCGATGATACCGAAGGCCACCTCATTGCCCTGTCGCGAGAACAGAGCTATATCCTGTAGTTCATCCAACTCACGATATAGCCGGGATGCATAGGCCAGACCAACCAGGCGGGGCATCTGGGATGCTGTAGGAGAGCTGTCCGGGGCACTGTTATAAAGCCGAATCTGATCCTGCCAGCTTCCATCCGGATTCAGGACACGGCTGCCGAAGTGGGTGATCATCATCCTGCCGCCCGCCGTCGGCTCGGCCTCCACATCCGCATGGGCGTACAACTGGGCAAAAAAACGGCCTGCGGTAAGATGGTCCAGGGCCATCATAAGCGTCTGATCCCGGTAGTAACCGCTGCGCCAGTCGCCGGGTTCAAATACGTGAGCCAGCGCCAGTTGCGCCAGCTCTTTACCATCACCCGAGGCGCCGAAGTTAGCACGCCCGCTGTGCACCTCGCGCCGACAGGCCAGGCTGACTTCCCGACTGCGTACGGCCAGGCGGTAGTCGGCGAGAATGGTGGTCGTGTCGAGGGACATTTTAGTTGGATCGGGCATGTTTATTTAAGGAAACTACGAAACTACGAATCAACACTTATCAAGAGGCTCATTATTTTTCTGAATGTCTAATGTCCATAGTATAACACATGATCCAAAGCCAATGCAAGACACTTCGCTGCCGGGTTATCTATAATGCGGTTGTCCTTTTCCCTCTCCTGTAATTGACAAGCTATTCGCCCTGCAGTATATTCCGGGGCGAGCCCCCCCCTGGTATCTATAAGAGGAGCCTGAAGTATGCGTCATACCCAACCGTTAGAGATTGCTGTAAACCGGAATATCCTGGAGATGGAATACGCCGTACGCGGCCCTATTCCCCAGCGGGCTGCTGAATTGAAAAAGCAAGGCATGACCACCATCGCCTGCAACCTCGGAAATCCCCAGGCGCTTGGCCAGAAACCCATGACCTACTACCGACAGGTTTTGAGCCTGGTCGAAGATCCATCAAAGATCGAACGCGAAAGACAGCTTAAAAAGATGTTGAAGGGCCAGGCGTTGGAGGGATTCGAAGCGACCGATTTCACATCGGATTATGTCCTCGACATCTGCGATCACTTCCTTACGAATATGGCCACGGGTATGGGGGCGTATTCAGAGAGCAACGGCCCGCTTTTCATCAGAGAAGCCGTGGCGAATTTCATAAACAGGCGCGATAAAACAGATGGCATGACGGATAATGGGGCAAATCCGGACCATATCTATCTCACAAATGGCGCCAGTGAAGGGGTTCGCTACGTTATTGATCTGCTGATTGCCGATGCCAATGACGGCCTTATGCTCCCGATCCCCCAGTACCCGCTCTACTCTGCAGCCATCAAACGGTGTGGCGGGGTTCAGGTAGATTATTATCCTGATGAAGATAACGGCTGGACCATGGATGCCTCCACGCTGGAAAAGGCCTATGAAACTGCTCAGAAAGACGGTGTCAGGGTAAAGGGCATCGTCGTCATCAATCCCGGCAATCCGACGGGTGCGATTCTGGATGAAAAAACAGTAGAAGAGGTGATCGCCTTCGCAGAGGACAAGGGACTGGTAATTATTGCGGACGAAGTGTATCAGGAAAATGTGTATGGGGCAAAATTTGTCTCTTTCGCCGGCAAGATAGGGGACACGAACGTGCCTCTATTCAGTCTCCACAGCCTGTCAAAAGGTTATTATGGCGAATGCGGCCACCGGGGCGGTTACCTGGAGGTAAGAAACGCACCGATGGTGGGAGGAATGGACCTTTCTTTTACCGATCTGATTTTCAAACAGGCCTCGGTCAACATCTGTCCCACCACGGTTGGCCAACTGCTAACCTACCTGATGGTCAACCCACCGCCGGAGGGCAGCGCCCCCTACCGTGAGTTTATGCAGGAGAAACGGTCCATTTTACAGGAGCTTCGTGACAAAGCCACTATGATTCGGGAAGGATTCAGTGAGATGGAAGGAGTGGAATGCTTCGGCAGGACAGGGGCCATGTATCTTTTCCCCCGGCTGAATATTTTACCGGAAGACGCTACTGATTTCGATTATTGTATGAATTTGCTAGAACATACTGGATTATGTACGGTCAACGGCGCCGGTTTCGGTCAGAAAGAAGGTACAAACCACCTGAGGATCGCATTTTTACCGCCCAAGTCGTTAATAGAAGAGGTGTTGCCGAAATGGATTCGGTTTCATAATGACTATGTGAGATGATTTCAGAGAAAGGACCATGAATGTCGTATAAGATCATGCTTACCTCACAGTTCAGTAATAATGAGTTCGCTTCAGCCGAACGGGAACAGGGATTGGACCATCTAAGAACGCTGGGCACGCTGATCGATGAACCTGCGGTACTCGGCGCCGAACATGCGACCGACCTCATCGCCTCAATAGCCAGTTCGTCTCTTTATACCGATGCATTCTATGAAGCGGCATCCGACCTGCGTATCGTCGCCCGCTGGGGGGTTGGCTTCGATAAAGTCAACGTGGACGGGGCCACCCGTAATGGCGTGATTATTACCGTTACCCCCGTTCACATGGATGCGGTAGCCGAATACGCCATCGCGCAGTGGATGGCTACGCTGAAACGGGTCTATACGCTCAACCATCTCTCTCACCGGGGTGACTTTTCCATCATCCGTACCTATGAAGCGCAGTACACAACGCTTGGGATATACGGCTGTGGCCGCATAGGTCAGGAAGTGGCTATGCGGGCCAAACCGCTCCTGGGTGAGCATGGCCGTTTGCTTATGTATGACGTTCGCCCTGATATAGATGAGATAGCCGCTCGTTTTGGTGCGGAAGTCGTTGCATCCCCCGAAAGGCTCTTCGAAACGTGTGATACCGTCTCTCTACATGTTTCCGGCGATGAGACGGTCGTGACCTACGATCTGCTCAGTCGCATGCAGCCGCATGCCTCATTGATCAATCCGTCCCGCGGAAACCTGGTCGATGATGAGGCTGTAAACCGGGCGATAAAAGAGGAAAAACTCTATTACTACGTCGTGGATGACCCGGTTAACGGCCCTCGGGAGATCCATAAAAACCATCCGCGCATCATCTGCACCAATCACAATGCCGGCATCTCGGTTGAGTCCACGATGCGTCTCGATGCCAAAGGGATTGAGCAGGTCACAGACGCCATACAGGGGCGCCGCCCCGAACACATCCTCAACCCGGAAGTGCTCGACCATCCTCGTGTCGGGAAATGGCTGAAACAATAATACACATCCATGAATCAGGGCCAAACCATTCTGAAGAGAATGAACCTGCAACAGTGATGTAAACCTGTTGAGACCATATGGATCCTATCCTTCCAAAAGAAACGCGTGTCGTGATCGTTGGCGGCGGTATCATCGGATGCAGCGTGGCCTACCATCTGACCAGAATGGGATGGCGTGATGTGGTGCTGCTCGAACAGAACGCCCTGGCAGGCGGGACCACCTGGCACGCCGCCGGCCTGATCGGTCGGCTTCGCCCATCGGACAGCCTGACCCGCATCAATAAATACAGTGCGGAACTATATGCTTCGCTGGAAGGCGAAACCGGTCATACGACAGGATGGAATCAGGTAGGCAGCCTGATCGTCGCCCGATCCGAAGAGCGTATGACCCAGCTCTATCGTACGGTGGCCATGGCTGAATTGTTCGGGGTGGAAGCCCATATCATCAGTGTGGACGAAGCTGTAGAAAAATGGCCCCTGATGCATCCGGCTGGTCTGCGAGGCGGCGTGTGGCTGCCGCACGACGGCAAGGTCATTCCTGAAGAAACGGCCCTGGCGCTGGCCTCAGGCGCGAGAAGCCGGGGGGCGACCATCCTCGAACATATCGGTGTGGACCACGTTGAAACAGAAAACGGCCGGGCAACAGGTGTGCACACGTCCGCAGGATCTATCAAAGCGGACTATGTCGTTCTTTGTGGCGGGATGTGGACCAGGGAACTTGGACTGAAGTGCGGCGTTACCATCCCACTTTATCCCGCTGAACATCATTATATCGTCAGTGATCCGATTAAAGGCATCCATGACAACCTGCCGGTAGGGCGTGATCTCGATACGCAGATTTATTTCCGCTCTGAAGGGGAGGCGATTATACTCGGCGCTTTTCAATTATACAGCAAAGCCTGGATGGTCGACCGCATACCGGATGATTTTTCGTTTCAGTTGCTCGAACCGGACTGGGAAAAATATGAACAGCCGCTTGAAGCAGGACGACGACTCTTGCCTGATCTGGAAACGACCAACTTTCCCAAATTTGTCAATGGCCCGGAAAGTTTTACACCCGATAATAATTTTATTATGGGAGAAGCGCCGGAAGTCGATCGGCTGTATGTAGCTGCTGGATTTAACTCAGTGGGTATTGCCAGCGCCGGTGGGGCAGGTAAATAT
>Ga0315339_1001338_pt1 | contig 22453 bp, 16 predicted proteins | sample ASW17metaG_FD_204514 | JGI IMG/M metagenome (GOLD analysis project Ga0315339, IMG submission 204514) | Ammonia-oxidizing marine archaeal communities from Pacific Ocean, United States - ASW #17 | ecosystem: Environmental > Aquatic > Marine > Oceanic | place: USA: California | collected 2016-12-05
GCCCCCAAAAAGGTCATTCTGCCAGAGGGCCACCCACCGCTTCCTGAACCCGCTGATCTCCTTGTTAACGCCGAGACCGCGAGGTCTTGTTTACTTGGGCTAATCAGGAAGCTATTCGTGAAATCTAAATCATTTTATTCTCTACGTTCGTTATGCATGGCTTCATGCGCAACAGGCGCTCTTTCCCTATCCACCGGTGGGAACGCACAGCACGCCATCGAAGAAATTCAGGTGACTGGGGTGCCTCGCAACAGATCGCCTGGCGAGCTAGCGCAATCCGTAACCGTCATCCGAGGTGAAACGCTTGACCGCATTCGAAGCACAAATTTGGGTGAGACGCTTGCCAACGAACTCGGCATCAGCTCGACATATTTCGGAACCGGTGCGTCGCGCCCTATCATTCGCGGGCTAGCGGGAGCACGTGTCCGCACCATGGAAGACGGTATCGATTCTATGGATGTTTCCACCGTCAGCGCAGACCATGCCGTGGGGATAGAACCTCTGGTGGCACAGCAGCTCGAAATTTTTCGAGGCCCCACATCACTGCTCTACGGGAGCGGAGCGGTAGGCGGTGTCGTAAACACCGTTACGAACCGTATCCCGACGATGGCGCCTGAGGGTGGCTTCGAGGGTGAGTTCGAGCTTCGCACCGATTCGGTATCAGACGGCCGCACCGGTGCGGTCACGTTGGACGGTGGTGGAGATCGTTTTGCGTGGCACGTGGACGGCGCCCGACGGAAAACCGACAACTACAAGATCCCTGGTTTCGCCGAGTTGGAACCGGACGATGACGAAGTTCCCGGCTTGCTAGAGAACAGCGACATGGAGAACGCGAGTTTCGCGGCCGGCGCGAGCTGGCTAGGAGACAACAGCTTTTTCGGCGCCTCTGTCAGCACCTTTGACACGAACTATGGGATCCCAGGCCATCATGAGGAGGATGACCATGATGAGGAAGGTCACGCGGTCCGCATCGATCTGAATCAGACCCGGATAGACTTGAAGGGTGGCTGGTCGGAGGTCTCCACTAGCATAGAGGAGATTAACTTCAGGCTGGGGATCAACGACTACGAGCACGTCGAAATCGAGGGCGATGAAATTGCCACTCGGTTCGAGAACGATGCCTATGAGGGTCGATTAGAATTGCTACATAGCCCTTTGGGGGAATGGGAGGGCGCCTTCGGGATGCAATTCGCCCATAGGGAGTTCTCGTCTATCGGAGCGGAAGCCTTCATCCCACATGTAAATACCACGAGTTACGGTGTGTTCCTCGTCGAGCAGAGGGATCTCGGGCCCTGGCAGTTCTCGGCCGGAGCGCGCCTCGACATCCAAGAGCTGGAACAGCCTAAAAGTGGACTAACCGTGGACGACTCCGCCAAGAATCTTTCGCTCGCGGCACTGCGAGATATAGGAGAGGGATACGCTCTCTCTCTGAACTTTGCGGTAGCGGAAAGGCTGCCCGTGGCGGAGGAGCTTTACTCCAACGGCCCTCATCTGGCAACTGGCACCATCGAAATCGGCAGTTCGTCGCTGAGCAAAGAAGCGTCGACGCACTTAGACATCGGAATACGCAAAGCCTTAGGGACACTGACATGGGGCGTTACAGGGTTCATAACCAGCTACGATGATTTCATCTTTCTACAGGACTCAGGAACAGTCAATTCGGAGCACGAGCTCCCTATCTTCAATTACGTACAGGGGAAGACTGATCTCTTCGGATACGAGGCCGAAATCTTTACGCCAATCGCAACCCTAGGTTCTGGCGAAGTCGACATGCGGATCTTCGCTGACTACGTCGAGGGTGAGCTGGGTAGCGGTGGATACCTACCACGCCTACCGCCGTTGCGTTTAGGTGGACGCGTGCAGTATCACGATGACAGCTTCATCATCGGGCTCGAAGCAACCCGATACGCTGACCAGGAGAACACCGCAGCTTACGAAACAACCACCAAGGGCTACACGATGGTCAACGCAGACTTTAGTCGGTCGCTCGTTCTAGCAGGGGGCACTGAGCTAGATGTTTTCTTCAGGGGCTCAAATCTCTCTGACGAAGATGCACGAAAACACACGTCTTTCGTCAAAGCTTCAACACCGCTACCGGGCCGGAACTACACCCTCGGTCTACGCACGCGATTTTAGTTAGCGGCTATGAATGGGCCGGTATTTACCGACCCATTCTCTGCCTCGCCGATCGCAAACCCGCTGGGGTAAGCGTTCGGATAGCCGTGCACTCCCCGGAGAGGCTCAAATCATGGAATGGACTCGACTGGCTTCTAGTGTGAGGCCTTGCTCAAACCACTGAGAGAGCGTGCTCGGCCCACCGCACTCTCCAAAGAGAGCTCGTAGTAATGCCGAGCCTTCTCGGTCTCGCCAAGTACGAGGTAAGTGTCAGCCAGTAGCTCCGCCATGGGCTGCACGGGCACCGCAGGACCATATTCAGCCGGTAATTGACCCTCAAGTTCCGCAGCCTTTCCGATCAGCTCGAGCGCCTCTTTACCCTGACCGGCGGCAAGCGCCATCTGACCCTCGAGCGCAAGTCGCAGTAGGAGAGGAGCCATCGTCTCGCGATCTGAACTCTTGATTTCTGTCTCACCCCCCATGGCCGCGAGTGCTGCCTGGGCCTTGGAGGTATCGCCCTGCTTCAATGCCACCACACCCTGAACATAGTGGTCGGTCGCGATGGAGAACGGAGGCAATCCCTCATGATCGATCTCGACACCAGCGTAATGGCTGTCCCACTGTTGTGTATCGATGATGTATGAAGCTCGTGAGCCGACGAAGTTTCGACGGGCAACCGGGCTCTCATCACCGTATTGCTCGACCTGCTTCTCGATCAACGCCAACCGCTCTTGCGCCCCTTCATGATCGCCCTGCTGGGAAAGGCTGTAGATCAGCCATGTGAGAGCGTGATAGGCCTGACCACCATAAAGGTCGTTGAGATTCGCCTGTCGGCCCACAGCCTCTTCGAAGGAACGGATATTGCGATCCGTACCCTCCTCCCACATACCTAGTGCGAAGTAGATATGGGAGCCCATGTGCAGCGCATGAATCGCCGAGGGTGCAACCTTGAAGTAATCTTCAGCAGCCCGAAGACCGAGCGGCGCGTGAATAGGATCATCGTAGCTATGTATGCTGTAGTGCAGCGCGCCTGGATGGAGCGGATTCTTGTCCAGTATTTCCTCCGCGATCGAAGCCGCCTGCATGTAGCGCGTGTAGTCACGCCCACCATACGTCGTGAAGAGGATCGACAACGCGTAGAACGCAGCCGCATCTAAGTCGTCAGGGTATTTCTCGTGGAGCTCGCGGAGTGCGTCGGAGTAACGAAGCTCGCGTTCCTCCTGCGTGCCTTCGCTGAAGAGCACGTCGAGGGTATGGAGGTAGTCCTTCTCACGTTGTGTCTGAGCCTTAGCCGCACGCGCTTCAGGAGTCGCTCCCAGCCGAGCCATCACCGCTCTGGACTCCTCGATATTGAATCGCCCCCAGAACGAATGCTCATAGCTCAACGCTTCGCCCCAGTACGCCATCGTGAAATCCGCATCGATGGACGAAGCCTCCTGAAAAGAGGCTCGAGCATCTCCATATTCGAAGTTATGCAGCTGCAGAAGGCCCCTCAAGAACACCTGGTGCGCCTCCGGCGAACCCGAAGCCTCAAATTCTGTATAACCGTAATCCTCTTGGGCCTGTGCCTGGCCCGTCAGCGCAATACCGACCAGAATTGTTGCGGCGACGGTACGGAAACCATAAGTCTGAATCATCAGATTCTCCCGTATGTTCTTCAGGTGACGAGACGTCTTCTTGTTAGCGTCGATAGCCGTAGCCCACGATATTACCATGGCGTATGAGCGCACAACGGTGCACCTTAGTATTTCTTATTCAATAGGTTAACTTCACCTACTCGTCCATCAGAAACCCAATATCATCCGCCCTTCTCAACGGCGGTGAATCCAGATACGCCCAGACGTCCGTAAACGTTTGATCCGTCGCAATATCCTCAGCATAGGTCGACATGCTAAAGCTGCCAGCACAGATGATCGGCGGGTTTCGGATGTATGTGATGAACGAGGCCTGTGGAAAGCACGGCGGATTAGCCTGCACGCCAGTCTGCCTGGCCCATAAGGGAAATCAATGAGTTGACAATACCGTATCGGAGATCCGCCGATGAGCCGGTAGAAGCAGGAATGAGCGGTATAGTTACAGGTGGTACCAGACGGGAGGCCGTATCAGGTCATGAAACAGTGGACATTACGTTTCGCACAGTCGGGACTCAGCGACCTGTGGGTCATCCTGCTCAAGGCTGCAGATAAAGTCACTGTACCCGTGATCCGCTCGCGCCGCACAGACCCGTGATCGTTTCAACGGAGACAGGGGGCCTTGGGAACCGCATCAAGTCCTGGGTCTCAGCAATGCGGTTAGCTGAAGACGCGCGGGTTCACTGGAAAGTAACGCCGAACATGCCGGCCACCTTCGAGGAACTTTTCACCAACCAATGCCACATCGATTCGATCCCACCTGACGCCGAGACCTACAGCTCCTGGCGCCTAGCTGTTTTACCCGAGGATGAGCCCTACGTACCAGAAGGATTCACTACCGTGGGTGCTGGAACGCATCCGTTCGTCCGGGGTATAGGAAAACTGTGGTGGTCGCTGAGGGGCGAGCCGTCAGATCGTTACCGCTACATGGTCTTTCCCAAACAGCATTCGAAGCGATCAAGCCGAGTCGACTCGCGCAATATCGACCAAGAGTACGAAAGAATTCCGGTGCCGATCCGGCGCGTGTACGGTCCATTCTTCGAGCGAATCCTCGTGCGTCCGGAGATCATGCAACGCGTTGATGATTGGGCCGCAACCAACATCGATGGCACGGTGATCGGAGTGCAGGTCCGTACCTGGCGCGACTACGAGCGCCGGTACCGCAAGTACTACATCCCGGCAGCGAAGCGTCTGCGGCGATTGATGGAAAACGTCGACGACAATGCGCGTTTCTTCATCGTCAGCGATAGTGATGACATCGCACCATCATTGGCAACAACGTTTGGCGAAGCTCGTGTGACCCACTTCCCACGTGCCACCGCTAGAGCAGACAGTTGGCAATCGGTGGATGGCATCACAGAGGACCTCATCGACATGTTGCTGCTCGCACGAACCCAGCGGCTCTTCGCCAGTTATCTGAGCACTTTTAGTGAAGCGGCGTGGTGGTTGGGCGGTGCTAATGCGGCTGTTTGGGCGTTCTGAGGCTCAACTTTTCCGATACCAACATTGCGGCAAGACCAACGGGCGCTTTTGCGTATTGTCGCAATCTAGAGGGTGCGGAAAATTCTGTCGGTATGATTTGCCTCCGAGCCGATCGTTTCGATGAAACGTGAACTCGGCCACACGCGGAATCTCGAGCCCCCCGCCTTTGATGGACCCACAGCAGTTATTCGGGTGAATGTGCACCACGCTGTGGGTCTGCAGTAACTTCTGGAAGACTCTGGATGCAAGAATGAAGAACGGTTTGTTGAACAATTCCTGGAGGTAGTGAAACTCGATAATCATGATTCTGAACTGTGCTAGAAGTTGGGCCGATGCACTGAAAAGCGTCTCGAATTCAGCACCTTCAATGTCCATTTGCAGGATCAGATCGCCCTCGTAATCCGGTACTCGGTCCGCTTTCCATTCGTCCAACGTCATAAAAGTCTCATTGGATAGGGCTCCCAGAAATTTCTTATCGAAGGCGAAATTTGGATGAGATTCGGCAGGCCTATTCACAGAGAAATCGGCTAGATATACGCACAAACCACGCGCGGCCAGATCCAATTCGAAGCCGGACTCCGTCGACACGCCTGGTGAGAAGCAACACTGGATCCCGTCAAGGTCGTCGGGTAGCAGATAGCCTCCATCGCCTTCCGGTCCCAAACGAATTAGGTCCCTACCGGGGGTCGCAGGATGAAGAGCGCGTATCAACTCCCTGAGATCCCGAGTTCGCGTTCGCCGGCCGACGTCCATACCCAAGGCGCCGGCCATTCGGACCAATGAGTCCTTGATAGGCTTATTTCTCATTGGCTCCGCGTTTCAGCGCCCAGTTCTCCCAGACGAACTTGTATTGGTAGGTCGGCTCGTGGGTCATCTTCATGCCCTCCTGGATTCGCGCCATCCGGCGCGCAGACCCCACCGCAACATTGTGAAATTGCACCTGAATATTCTCGATGCGCGATATAGTGCGTGACTCCAACAGTCTCTCGAGTAGCTCGAACTCGCCACCCTCGATGTTGATCTTCATCAGTTGAACGCTGTCCACCGCGCGCTCATCGAGCCATTGCTCAACATCGATGACTCGAATCTCCTCTCCCTCCGCACGCTTCCTGAAGGTCGATGTCCCCGCGCCATAGAGATAGATCATCTCCGCCCGCGAGCTCCCCCCCAACCCGTACTGGAAGACCTCGATGTCATCGATATTCTGGAATCGCTCTCGGATAGACTTCTCGAAGGCAGCGACCGGCTCGAATATCGCGATGCGGCACCCGTAGCGCGCGTAGATATTACCCGCCCATTCACCTTCGTAGCCACCCAGGTCCATTACGAATGAGTCGCGGTTGAGCTGATAATCATAGCGAAACCTGGCGTCTCCCCCGTCGGCGTACCACCTTTGCACCAGGCGCCGGTGTTTTCGACGATAGAGCTTCTTATTCAGTCGGTTTGCAATAGCCTCAAGGTACATAGAGCATCCGTAACGGTTCTCGGGACTATTATAGATAGAGGCTCGTTAAGACATGCTCCTGGATGCGCTTACCCTCAGCGAGATCCTTCAGATAATGCCGTGGCATCCCAAAACCCTTCTTGCGCCTGTCCAGGATGTGGTCCGGGAGAATGCCTCTGTATGCATGACGAAGCATCCCCTTTAGCTCATCACCATAGAAACGTATTTCCTCCGGGAGGGAGAACGAGAATTCGATGATTCGACGGTCCAACAATGGCACCCGTACTTCGAGCGAAGCAGCCATGCTCGTACGATCCACTTTCGTCAACACCATATCCGGCATGTAAGTGTGGAAATCCACGAGCTGCAACCGAGTGCGTAACGGAAGATCCTCCCGCCAGTGCGCACGATAGTGCCACCAGTCATCGTAATCCGTCGGTATCTCAAAGCGGTCTCGGTATCCTCGCTTTTCGGCAAATGACATTCCTGACATGATGTTCGCCCAGAGCGACGGTCCGTTTCCGAATGCCATCTCGATCGTATCTAGGATTCGGGCCGCAGATCCACGCGGACGAAAGGGCTTTCGCAGCCAATACATCGCAGCATCCATGAAGCGGGGCCAAGCCGGCAAGCGATCGAACCGAGCGAAACGTGGGTAGGTGCGGTATCCCCCGAAGACCTCGTCGCCCCCGTCCCCTGTGAGCACGACGGTGACATTCTCGCGGGCGACCTTTGAGACCAAGAATGTCGGGATCGCTGAATCATCTGCAAAGGGCTCGTCGAACCAGGACTTAAGATTCGGCAACGACTCCTGAGCATCCGCCTGTGAGAGCATCCGCTCATGGTGATTCGTCCCGAACAATTCGGCCACTTTCCTAGCGAACGGGGTTTCCGATACAGCGTCTGAATCGAATCCAATGGAAAACGTGGAGACATCGGTTCCCACGTTGGATGCCGCCGCTACTACGGTACTAGAATCGACACCCCCTGAGAGGAAAAATCCCAGAGGAACGTCGGCGATCATCTGATCACGAACCGAGTCCGCCACTAACGATCGCAACTCTTCGCAACAATCGTCCAAGGCGCGCCGGGGCGGGTTTCGTGGAACCTCGATGCGCCAATACGGGCGCGGTCCGTCGAGAGAGCCGGTGGCCGGATCGAAGCTCAGCGTGTGCGCCGGAGGAAGCTTGAAACAATTTCGATAGAGGGTTTTCGGTGTCGGTACGTAACGGTAGCCCAGGAAGTCGTATAGCGCAGTCTCGTCGACCTCCAGCATGCTCGGGCCACATGCGATCTCGATGGCCTTTAGCTCTGAGGCGAACGCAAACCGCCGACCGTCATGAAAATAGTAGAGAGGCTTAATACCTGGCCTATCGCGGAATAGTTTAAGCTCTTGCAACCTTCCATCCCAGATGGCGATGGCAAACATGCCATCGATATGATGGATGAACTCATCCCCCCATTCGAGATAAGAGTTCAGTACAACTTCAGTGTCTGATCTAGTGCGAAAGAGGTGTCCGCGCTTCTCGAGATCTTGTCGCAAAGACTTGAAGCCGTAGACCTCACCATTGAACACGAGCCAACTGGCACCGTCCGCCGTGAACATGGGCTGATTGGCTTCTTCCCGAAGATCGATGATCGATAATCGCCTAAAACCAACGCTTACGGGCGAATCAATATGGAGCTTAGTCGCATCGGGTCCCCGATGGGCGATGGATTCCACCGCCCCGCGATAGTTCCAGGAAGGTTCGGTTCCGCCAACAAAACCACACACGACTGTTCTCAACGCCTCGGAACAATAGGGTCAGACCGAACTTTAGGCGGTTCCCTACGGAGCCGCAAACAACGTGTCTTGAATGCCCCCTATCCGACCCTTGTGTTACCGTAAACGCCAATCCACCTGAGACGCGTTTTGAGATTCAGATATCGATGGCATTTACCATAGCGCACGTTAACGTGTCTCAAGGTTATCGCGGCGGAGAGCGACAGACCGAGTTGCTCATTCAAGGCCTTGAACGATCTAACTTTCGGCAGATCCTGATAGCGCGTAAAGACGGCCTATTGGTCAGACATATCAAAAGCCCTGGCCTCGAAATCAGGCCGGTTTCAGGAAACCGTTTAAGCATCGCACTTGCGTGTAAGGGCGCCGACATCGTGCACGTGCATGAGGGCAGGAGTGTGTACGGCGCGTATCTTCGGTCGTTATGGGCCGGTACACCGTATATCGTCACGCGACGAGTCAACAATCCCCTGGGAAATCACTGGCTAGCCCATAAAGCCTACCGGCGCGCCGCTATCGTCGCAACCGTAGCGACTCAGGTCGGCGACGTGATTCGCCAATTCGACTCTGAGATCGACCCGCACGTCGTTTATAGCAGCGCCAGCGGGTTCGAAGTCGATGAAGCGACCTCCAAAAGCATTCGAGATACTAATAGGGGAACTCTACTAGTGGGTCACGTCGGTGCACTGGACAACAATCAAAAGGGGCAAGAGTTCATTATCGACGTTGCACGACAGCTCGAAAAATCTCACCCAGAAATTCAATTCATGCTCGTCGGCGACGGTAAAGATGAGGAGACGTTGAAAGCAGCGGCAGCCGATCTTCGAAACCTGACATTTGCCGGTTTCGTCGAAAATGTCGGCGACTATCTAGCCGCCTTCGATGTATTTATTCTGCCTTCTAACAAGGAAGGTATCGGCAGTATCTTGCTGGATGCGATGGAGCAGAGCCTGCCCATTGTAGCCAGCGATGTGGGCGGTGTTCCAGAGATCGTTCGCGATGGTGAAAACGGAATACTGATCCAACCAGGCCGCTCTGACCAGTTAAAGGCGTCAATCCTACGTTTATCCGCCGAGCCAAACTTGAGATCCGAAATGGGCCGACGCGGTAAACTGATAGCGGCGAGCTTCACCTCCAGCATGATGTGCGAAAAATACCTGAACCTCTATCGGTCCGTCCTGGGCACGACAGCTTGACACAGTCTCAGACGGCTCACCTTATTACAGTCGGTGCGACCGTCGAGCCACCTGAGCCCCTGATTGGGATCGTCTGAACGATCAGAGTCGCGACGTAACATGACTCGTCAGGCGAGCGTTCAGCCGCGACCCCCTCCTCTTCACAATCTGCCGCCCATTCCTCTAGATCGACGTCCTCCAGCATATAGATGCCGCTACTCAGCCAGCTGACATGGCCGGGTCTGTGAAACGGCGCTGGCTCCTTGAAGGGGTTGGCCACTTCGATGCTTTTCACATCGGCAGCCACCAAAACAGGCTGTCGATTCAGCGTCCATTGAATCGCTCGCGCATTTAACCCGGGCCCACCGGGAAGAAACTCCTCGTCCTGGCCGTTATTGAGATACTTGAGCCGCTCATTTCGAGGGTCCGTTGGATTCGATGTCCAGAATCGTCCAGCCCAGGCGGTCCTAACCAGCAATGCGTCACCGGGTCGAATATCCTCGATCGTGAGGCCCTGACGCATGAGAGACTGCTCTAGCTCCTCGGGAGTAAACTCGTATTCGGGTGGCGGGAAAGTCTCGGGATCTCGGCCAGCTTCTACTTCGCGCGCTCTCACGAGCCCACCCAAATCGATCAAGATGCCCCGCGCAATGATGGTGCCGACGTTCTCGATACCCATTCTCCCATGCCCCCGAAAGACGTAGTCATCACCGGGGTTCCCACTCGGCAACTGACCCGGGTCACCTTCGGCTTGGAGGTGGTATTCAGGGTCACGAGTATCGAAGCAGTTATAGGTAACGCCGCCCTGGGTGAAATGGTTGAAGCCGTCGAGCTGCGTGCCTATCTCGAACTGCAGGACGCCGGCTCTATTCGGATTGAACGTGCTGTTGCCGAGAGTCTCCTCATTATTCGTGATCGTGTTGCTAGCGCCCCGGCCCGGCCAATTGCCCAGGTTTGCCTTAAAGTCGAGGAAGGCGGCAAATCCCATCTGGCCAGGCTCCAGCATGTGCGCTAGGTTATACACCTTACCCAGCCGAATCAGACTGAGATTGTCTCGGATCCGGTCCGCAGTCAGGTAGTTCAGGTTTCCCTTCTCGTCATTAGGCCCCCATATCCTGGTGGTGGGGTTGTCGCAAGGATCCGGGAGTGTTTCTATAACGTCAGGAATGGGGTCCATCGGAACATAGTCTCCAGACTGCTGCGCCTGCACAGGACTGTTATGCGCTAACCAAGCACCCAGCAGAATCGAAAACCCCAGATCACCTCTCCACCCCGTAGGTCTCACAGTTTCCATCAGCTCCCCTCCCCTCGTTTGGTAGATCCCAGCTCGAGCCGGGCATCTCATTTGGCCAATCACGCACCAGAGACTCTGGCGTAGTGTTTCACTTTGCCGGGGTCGGGGACAAGCGGGCACTTCATGCGCCCGACCTACACTTGGCCTTAGAGTGGAATCCTCAGCGCGGCGGCACTTCGATAAAAAAATTTCGCTACTGCCTCAAGAATCGTTCTCATTGCGCAGCGAGAATCATTCTTGAATGAGGATGCTCTCTCCTAACGATGTGCTAGCCTTGCATTCAGTTACGTACGATTCCCACGGGAGACAAGGGATAACAAATGAAAGGTGACACTCAAATATTAGAAGCACTGAACAAAGCGCTCTACAACGAGCTCATTGCGATCAATCAATATCTGCTGCACTCCAGAATGCTCAAGAATTGGGGCGTCACCAAACTGGCCGAGTACGAATACAAGGAGTCCCTGGACGAAATGCAGCATGCGGACATGCTGATCGAACGGATACTTTTCCTAGAGGGATTTCCCAATGTGCAAGACCTCGGCAGGCTGCTCATTGGCGAAGACGTCAAGGAAATGCTCGAGTGCGATCTACAACTCGAAGAACAAGCCATTCCCGCACTAAAGACCGGTATCGCACTGTGCGAAAAAAAGGCCGACTTCGTCTCCCGTCAGCTGCTCGAGGACATCCTCAAAAGCGAGGAGCACCATGTGGACTGGCTCGAAGAGCAGTTCGACATGATTAAGCGGATGGGCCTGGAAAACTACGTGCAGCTGCAAAGTGGTGCGGCTGAGTAACAGCCTCGCGGAAATCTTTTGGTCGATTAGCCCCGAGCGCTGGCGGACGGGCGCTCGTCAGAAACAGCCTCGTGCACTTCCTGAACCAGGCGCTCTGCCGTTTGTAGGCAGCGACCGCAACGAAGTGGTTTGCCCAGCTGGGCGTAGATGGTACGCGCACAGCGCAAGCCCGAGCGAGCGGCGCTGCGGATATCCCGGTCGCTATGTCCATTGCAAACACACACGTACATGGCCACCATGTTGTATTAAACGAGAATGATTGTCAATTGCGTTTGATACAGATTCGCTCTATAGTCCCTAAGCTATTGTTCTATATAGTTAGTTCGATCTCAGGCATGCAAACATCCCGAACTCGCACATCACAAGGAAGACAAGCTAGGACCCTCGCACAGATGTTACGCCCTCCCCCCAAGCCTCAACACCTAATGTGAGGTCCCGGGAGATGAGATTAGGAACACGAATAACGGCCTACCTGATAGCTAGCCTCTTTTGCGCGCCCCTCCTCGGGCAACAGCCCCTGGAGACCGTGGAAGTCATCGGGACGACACCCCTAGGGGCAGCTTTGGATGCCGACAGGATTGCGTCGAACGTACAGACGGCAACCTCCGAAGCAATTCGTGAACGCGGAGCGCTAGACCTGACGGATTTTATGAGGCGCAGTTTTACAAACGTGTTCGTCAACGAGGCGCAGAATAACCCCCTGCAACCGGATCTGCGTTATAGAGGATTCGTCGGTTCCCCGCTCCTGGGATTACCTCAAGGTATTGCCGTATACCAGGACGCCGTCCGAATAAACGAGCCCTTTGGCGACACGGTGAACTGGGCCTTGATCCCACTATCAGCCATCGACACCGTTAACCTGATACCAGGCTCAAACCCCTTATTCGGATTGAATGCACTCGGTGGCACCATTTCGATCCGCACGAAGGATGGATTCACGAGCCAGGGAAGCTCAGCGGAGATCTTTGGAGGGTCCTTCTCGCGGACCGGTGTCGAGACGCAAACGGGCGGACAAGTCGACGATAACCTCAGTTATTTCTTGGCGGGCTCCTATCTCGAAGAAGAGGGTTGGAGAAACTTCTCCCCCACCCAGGCAGCACAGCTTTTTTCGAAGCTCAGCTGGCGCCTTGATCGAACGCGACTCGATGCCAGTCTTAGCCTCGCAGACACTGACCTGATCGGCAATGGTGCAGCTCCAGTCGAGTTGCTGGAGATCGACCGAAAGGAAATCTTCACCCGACCCGATCAGACACAGAATAAGCTTGCCCAATTGAATATTGAGATCGACCATAAGATCTCCGAAGAGCTTTCCCTCACCGGTAATGTCTACCTGCGCGACAGTGATATCCAAACCCATAACGGAGACAACTCCGACTATGAAGAGTGCAAGTACGGCCTCGGCCTTATGTGTGCAGTGGAAAACGGCAAGGAAGAGATATTGACAGACCAGTCGGGTGCTCCGATCGCGGCAAACGAAAGTGTGGAAGGCGCGACGGTCAACCGCACGGACCTTGAGCAGCATGTAGCCGGGATCGGACTGCAGCTCACCTGGCAAACGGCCATGGCAGAACGGGAACACCAATTCGTCACGGGACTCAGTTACGACAAGAGTGACGTAGGGTTCACGTCCAGCACTGAACTCGGTAGCCTCGACGAGACTCGCCAAGCCATTCCGGGCGGTTTCCTTGTAGGCGAATCCTTCACGGGACTGGAAACCCACTCAACGACCACAGCCCTTTATCTGTCCGACACGTTTTCGATCTCTGGACCCTTCTTCGTAACGCTCTCTGGACGCTATAACCGGACCGAAATCGAACTCAAGGATCAGCTTGGAACCTCGCTCAACGGACAACATACATTCGGTCGTTTCAACCCGGCCATGGGGCTCACCTACCGGTTCGGACAGGACAAAACGTTCTTCGCGAGCTACAGCGAATCGAATCGCGTCCCGTCACCGGTTGAGCTCACTTGCGCAGACGAGGCCGATCCCTGCCGGCTACCCAATGCCTTTCTAGCCGACCCTCCCCTGGAACAGGTGGTCGCTAGCACCTATGAAATTGGGATCCGTGGCAGTTGGGCAGACGGCGACTGGAGCGTTGCCACCTTCCGTACCACCAACGAGGACGACATTGTGTTCATTAGCGCGGGGGCGCTGACGAACGAAGGTTTTTTCGACAACGTAGGGCAGACCCGACGACAGGGTCTGGAACTGAGCATCAGTGGTCAAGCCAGTGAGCGCATCGCTTGGTTCTCGAACTACTCGTTTATCGATGCAAGCTTCAGAGAGCACCTGGCGATCCCAAGCCCCCACAACCCGGCTGCCATCGATGGCGAAATCTCCGTCAAGCCTGGAGACAAGCTGCCGCTGATACCCGATCATCTCCTCAAAGCGGGGGGACGATTGGAACTGACGGGGAAGCTCCATGTTGGAGGCGACATTGCGGTCAACACCGGTCAATACCTAAGAGGCGACGAAGGCAATCTGGTTGAGAAAACTTCCTCGCACGCTGTACTCAACGCGCGCGTGGAATACCGCCTAAGTGAGGCCACACTGCTGTATCTGACCGTGAACAACCTCTTTAACGAGGAATATGAGACTTTCGGCCTCTTCGGCGAGGCGGATGATGTTCTCGGCTCCGACTTCGAAGAAAGCCGATTTCTATCACCGGGTACACCGCGCGCAGCGTGGCTGGGTCTTCGGGTGATCTTTTGACGGGATAACGGCTATGCCGAACAGCGAGCGTCCTGGTAGACCTGATGACAAGAGCTCTCCAAGACGCTCACAACCAACCGGGTCGAAGCGAGGTTAGGTGTGGCAGTCGTTCGCTTTGACTATTCGCAAACCTCAGTTACCAAACCGCGCAGCCAACGGTGTCGGCACGCCGCGGCCATGACAATTACCGCAGACCTGACTCTGTGCCAGCTTGCTCTGGGTATTGTTGAGCGGATAGAACGGAACCTGGGCAGAATGACACAAGGTGCATTCATACTGCCATTCCAATACCAGCTCGTGGGACACCTGAAAGTGCCAGTAACCCTCGCGCTCGTTCGCCAAGAATCCTCGCAGGTCATCAGCCGTTAGAGATCCGTCCCAGCTATCGACATCGGGTAGAGATTGCTCGACGGGTCGCGCCGCGATCGAAAGATCAGCCCCCCCCGCGGCGTGCTCAGCCACGATCGCGCGACCGGCCACACGACCGGTCACGAGGGCCGGCCCGAGGAACATCCCGTCCATACCGTGCATCCCGTTGATGCCAACGCTACCGGTCAACTCCCCGACCGCGTAGAGACCGGGCACAACCTCACCAGCTGCATTCAGTGCCCTCGCCTGCATGTCGATAGCAACGCCGCCCATGCTCTTTCTCGGCATGGGGAAGAACTGTACGGCGTAGAAGGGCGGCTGCTCAATCCGGGGTGGCGCCTCATCGGCCGACGAGAAACGCCCGAAGTCTTCGTCATCCCCGGCATCGATCAAGGAGTTGAACCGTTCCACGCTGGCGAGCAGGGCATCGGCAGATAGGCCTGCCATAGTCGCGAGCTCCTCGAGTGACGCCGCCTTGTGAGCCGCATCGGGGTTATCGAGCACCGGATGTCCGTTAGCGTGATTCTTAATCCACTCCCGCCCACGCATGGAAAGCTCATCCCGCGAGGACTCATCAAAGATCGCAAAGTAATGAGTCGGGTTCTGATCCAGCACATCCGTAAGAATGTGCTTGTCGAATCCGATCTCGTTCGTGAAACGCTGGCCCTCCGCGTTAAGCCATAGCGCGTTGTCATTGCCCCCCGTTATCGCAAGTTTTTGATCCGGGTCCCGCGGATCCAACATGCCATTGGTGTAGATGTAGTGGCGGTTGATCCACGAGAAATCGGCCCCCGCAGTCTCGGCGAGGTCAAGTCCGTTGCCGTCAGCATGTATCGAAGCACCGATGAGTAACCGATCCGGTTTCGGTAAATCGGTCTGCCACGTTTCCAACACGCGATCCAAGTTGCCCTCGAAACCTCCGGTGGCGAGAACAACATGCTGCGCATTGAGCTCTCGCTGTTCGCCTGTGCGAGTGTTGCGCACAACGACGCCCGAAACCTGCTCTCCCTCGACGACCAAACGTTCGACTTTCTGGTTCCATTCAAACGACACGCTCGGCAGTTCGAGTGCAGTTCGATAGAGGGCGAGCACCACGTCGACAGCGCCCCTCGGCGTGAAGTGGAACCTCGGAACGCTGTTCTCGTAGCCTGCTTGGACCCGAACAAACTCGACCCCCATCTCGGCAGTCCAGTCGTAGATCATTTCACGAGAGTTCGCTGCGTAGTAGCGAATCCAATCCGGGTTGCCATCCTCGGTCCACTCCACCCAGTCGGTGTAGGCCTTTTCAGGCGAATCGGTGAAGCCGTCCCTTTTTTGGATCGGCGTATCCACGATCGCAAAGCCACCTGCCATTACGGCATGGCCCCCGATCACTGAGTTCATGTCGAGCACTAGGACGTTCACACCGCCACGACCCATTTCGACCGCTGCGGAGAGCCCCGCGATTCCGGCACCGACGACGATAGCTTCCGAATCGAGAATTGGCTGCTCGGTTTGCGGCTGACCGCAAGACGCCAGCGTGAGTGCGCTCAGCACAATCGTTGCGCTTGAGAGTTTCACGGAATTACCCCCTCGAAAGATCAGACCTGCTCGATGTAGTCACTGTTAATCTGCGCCACGGAGGTCACGCCCGCCTCCATCATGACTCGACGGAATTCCGTCCTCAGAATACTGAGCACCTTCGCCACGCCTGCCTCACCGAAAGCCCCCAGACCGAAAACATACGGGCGTCCTACACAGACGGCATCGGCGCCCAGTGCGAGGGCCTTGAAAACATCTGAGCCGCGGCGGAATCCGCCGTCAATGAGAATGGGTATCCGACCGCCGACCGCCCCAACAATCTCTGGAAGGCTTTCGATGGTGGAACGGCCACTGGCCTCGGACCGGCCACCGTGATTGGAAACGATGATCCCGTCAACGCCGTGCTGAAGACAGAGCCTGGCATCCTCCGCCGTCACGATACCTTTTAGCATGACCTGCATCGTCGTAATCGATTTAAGTCGTTCGACAAAATCCCAGGTCAGCCCAGACGCTTGCGTGCTTTCAACTCCCGTGAGATCGATACCCGTCCACATGGCGCGATCCCGAAGCCGTTCCTGGGTCGTGGCGTTCTCGATGTGACACTGGCTGCAATCCGTGGAATCGGAACGCACGTAACGCTGGAACGTTTCCATATTCCGTGGAGACGGCCGATCCACTGTAACGGCAACCACGGGGCAGCCGGCTTGCTCGGCGCGTTTCGTCAGCGCCTCAGCGATATGCCAGTGGTTTGAGGGATAGAGCTGGAACCAGATCGGCGCCCCCCGGGCGGCGGTGACGTCCTCGACAGTCTGGCTCGTCTGAGTGGAAAGAATCTGGGTATGACCACCAGGCCTCGCACCCCTGGCGGATGCTATCTCGCCTTCGGGGTGATACTTGCCCTGACCCCCAACCGGCGCTAGGGCGATAGGCGTCTCCCAGGGCATGCCGAAAACACTTGTCGAAGTGTCCGGATTGCGAACATCGACCATCCTGCGGACTCGGATCCGGAAACGATCGAAGCCTTCCCTGTTCGCCAGTAGGGTCTCATTACTATCAGTGCCGGAAACCGTATAGCCATAATGGGCAGGCAGTATGCGATCTTTAGCAACCGGTTCGAAGTCGAAGACGTTCAACGCCTCATCTGCGGCATTGATGAGCTCGACTGGCAGATCGTCAGCCGCTAGGAGCTTCTCGCTCAGTAAAGGAACAATGCCCGCCCCTGCAAGAACCGGGGTTCCGGCCAGGAAACGAAGGAACTGGCGCCGATGCTCGAGCTTAGTCTCACCCCTAGTCTTTGACATTTTGACCCTCCCGCACGGGGACCCGGTCGAGGGCTCCCCCAATTTGACCTCACCGTTCGATTGTAACCCGAAGCACCGTGAACATTGGCGAGAACAGGCCATCGCATTTAGACTCTAGAGGCACAATCGAGGGTGACGTGTCGAACGCATGAAAACGATAAACGTGAATTGCCGCTCGGTGTCCATCACAGCACTGGGCCGAGTGCTGACCCTCCTAGCCCTATTGGCGGGTACCGTCGCCTGCACCGAACAGAACGTCGATTTCTACACAGATCGCACACTCACAATCCTTGTCGGCTCTGGCCCCGGTGGCGTCACAGATACCTCTGCCAGAATCATTGCCGGTTTCCTCGAGCAGTATCTGCCGGGCGAGACCACGGTGATCGTTCAGAACATGCCGGGCGGCGGCAGCGTTACTATGACGAATCACCTCTACCGCTCAGCGCCACAAGACGGGACGGTCCTCGGCTACTCGTTGCCTGGCATCGTTCTCGCACAGCTCATGGAGCCGAACCGGGCGAGGTACGACGGGCGGGAACTCAGTTGGATCGGATCGGCGATTACGGCCACCAACATGATCGTGGTCCTCAACGACACGCCCGTGAACAATCTCGATGAGGCTCGGAACACTGAGGTCATCATCGGTGCGACCGGCCGGGGCTCGCCACTCTATCAGTTACCCGCCTTGGCGAAGGAACTGTTGGGCCTCGAGATGCGGATCATCACAGGCTACCAGGGAAGCTCAGAAATCACCCTCGCAATGGAACGCGGAGAAGTCCACGGCCAAAGCGCAGCGCTGGACTACTGGGCGCTCGCCCGCCCCGACTGGCTAACCGACGGCACATTGAAGTTCCTGACCTACATCGGCCCTCCCGACACGCGGGCGCCCGACGCACCCCATCTCGGCGATCTCGTGTTTACCGAGCGGGAGCGGGAGCTCGTCGAAGTCCTCGAGATCAGCTCGAGGATCGGCTGGCCCTTGTTTGCTCCGCCCGGAGTCCCAGCCGAGCGGCTCGCGGCCCTACGCCAAGCCTTCAGCCAAATGCTGCAAGACGAGGCATTCGCCGAAGCCATAGAGACGTCGATGAGAACACCGTTGACCCCCAGGGAAGGAGAGGCGCTGCAGGCTACCGTGCAGGCCGAGCTGGATACCCCGGAGTCGGTGATCGCAGAGGCAAAAGAGCTGCTTGGTCTCTAGGACAAAGCTGGCTGGGCTTGAGTTCGTTCATCGCAGAAAATAGTTTAGGCCCTCGCCGAACATCCCTAACTCGTCACTGGCAAATATCGATCCAGCCACCCCTTTAGGATCTCTACTGCCCTGGCATTGCCCTCAGCAAGGAGGAAATGATCCACGTCTGTGATCAGGTGCAGCTCCGTGGGTTCACCCGCATGCTTGAAGAGCTCGATCGACTGTTCCGCTGGACATACCGAATCCTTAGCCGCGTGCATCAACAGAACAGGCCGCGGCGCAATATCTCCCACGACCTCTTCAGCCTTGAAGTCAAACATGCTTTGCGCCGTCTCCACGGGAAACTCCATGACCGACTTTGTCGCGAGATGTCCGCGCAGGTGTTCCGGGATGGGTACGATGTCGTAACGGGACACCATCAATGAATTGCCCGTGAGTTTCTTGTGCTTCGGACCCGCAGCAAGCATCTCGGTGAACTTCTTCCAGGCCTCCGGACTCGCGTGCTGCGCGCGGAATTTTGTTTCTCCGTTACCCCAAGCCACTGAGGACACTACAGCAGCGGGACGCTCGTCGATCCCGGCCGTGTACAGCGCAACCGCCCCACCGAAACTGCTACCCATGAGCCCCACGCAATCGGCCGCCACTTCGGAGCGTTCCAGGAAATAGTCCAGCGCTCGTTGGGTATCCTGAACCTGGTCGAGACAGATAATCCTGCCGAACTCACCGTCACTGCTACCGCAACCACGCATATCGAAACGCAGCGTGACATAGCCCCAATCTTCCAGCATGCGGCAGGGACCCACTGTGTTGACTGCATTGCTGTTACTCCCGAAGCCATGCAGCACGATAAAACCAGGACGTTTCCCACTGGGCTCGAGATCATCTGGAATCGTCACCGTGCCGCGCAGCTTGAGCCCCCCTGCAGACTCAAAGGTTATCTTCTCTTCCATGACAACATTCTCGCCTCGCTATCGCTATCATTCAATCGCGTCACTGGTTGCGATCGGAGCATAGAGAATGGGACTTCTCATCGATGGGCAATGGCATAACCAACCGCAGGAGGCCCGTTCTACTAAGGGACGATTCGTACGTCGTGATGCTCAGTTCCGCAACTGGATCACGCCCGACGGCTCGCCGGGTCCGAGCGGAGAGGGTGGGTTCGAGGCAGAACCCGGACGGTTCCATCTCTACGTCTCCTATGCCTGTCCTTGGGCCCATCGCACATTGATATTCCGGGTATTGAAAGGCCTGGAGGAGATGATCTCAATTTCGGTCGTGCACTGGCACATGGGTGAGTCGGGTTGGACCTTCAACGAAGCCGAGATCCCGGATTCAGTCAATCATGCCGATTATGCCTACCAGATCTACACGGCCTGCGACTCTGGTTACACGGGTCACGTCACCGTCCCTGTGTTGTGGGACAAGGAAAGAAGCACCATCGTTTCCAACGAGTCCTCTGAGATCATTCGCATGTTCAACAAGGCATTTAACGGCGTCGGTGCGAAACAGAGTGACTACTACCCGGAAGCGCTTCGAGGGGAGATCGATCAAATTAACGAGCGCGTCTACCACACACTCAACAATGGCGTTTACCGGGCTGGTTTCTCTACGACACAAGGCGCCTACGAGGAGGCGGTCGTTCCCTTGTTCGAAACACTTGATTGGCTCGAGGAACGACTCGGTGAACAGCGTTTCCTGATCGGCAATACCATCACGGAAGCGGACTGGCGTCTCTTGACGACGCTGTTACGCTTCGATCCCGTTTACGCACACCACTTCAAGTGCAACCTCCGACGGATAGCCGACTACCCGAATCTATCCAGCTACATGCGGGATCTCTACCAGCAACCGGGCGTCGCAGGAACTTTTCGGCTGGACCACGTTAAGCTCCACTACTATCGCAGCCACGCCTCGGTGAACCCGACGCAGATCGTCCCCCTAGGGCCCCAAGTCGACTATTCGACACCCCACGACCGAAACCGATTCGGCTAATCTGCAAAGAAAAGCCCGGCCGAAGCCGGGCTAACTCAAAATGTTGCGGCCATGCGGCCGCTCCCACATTTAGCTTCAGCTAGTCCGCAGCGAAGCAATAAAACAAACCATCACCACCCGTCGCTATGAGATCCGCCTGGGAGCAGCTCCGAGACTGGTGCGCAGCGTTCCAAGACGTGTTACCGCCGCCCTGGCGATCGAAGTGACCGACCATTGCGCTACCCTCACTGCTGCTGGTCCAGTTGTTGCAGGTATGGTCAGCGTCATCAGGGAAGAACGCCGTGCCATCGGACATCGCGCCAGTAAGCACGTCGTGTCGGTTCTGCGAGTCACCACGACCCAACACCCGATTACCATTCTCGTCCAGCGAGGTGCGCCTGACGATGTTGGGGCTTAGGTGTAGATCATCGACATCTACAGCAATGAGCTCACCGTTGGCATTGTGCCAAGGACCGTCACCGATTCGGCTGCGAGCATCGACTCCGCGACTACCCTCAGGCTCGGTGGCGAGATAGGCACGCCAGTTTTTGTCCCCAGCTCCAGCGGACTCCGCCAAGTTCTGGCAATGGGCATCCGCACCGTCAATACCACCCAGATCGCCTCCGTTACCTGAGCCGTTGCTCGTAATGAAGAAGGTCATATCTTGAGCAAACGAAGCTTGTGCACCCACGAGGGCCAAAAAACCCGCCGTCAATATGCAAAGCGATTTTCTCATCGGTCGTTCTCCTTATTTTAATGAGTGCCCGCGATTACTCGCGTGACAGAAAGCGCCCTAATACATAGTTCATGCGAGTCTATCACGCGATAGCTCCCACACGACACGAAGACCGGGGGCATTATCCTCGAGTATGACCTCCGTCCGATGCAGCTTCGCCACCGCAGCCACCAAGCTGAGTCCCAAACCGTAGCCTATCGCGTCCCGGTCGGCTGGCAAGCGGTAGAAACGCTCGAATACACGCTCCCGCTCGTGTTCCGGAATTCCCGGACCCGAATCGTCGACGACGAGTTGCGGGCCACCCGGACTCTGACAAAAGTCCAAGCCAATCGATCCGCCTTCGGGTGTGTATTTAATTGCGTTGTCCACAAGGTTGGAGATAGCTTGGAACAGCAGGTCACGATCACCCCAAACCTCTGTCGCTCGGGCAAACTCGAGTGTGAGCTCAACGTTCTTCTCGGACGCCAATGGCTCGTATAAATCGATCACGTCGTTCAGTAGCGCGCCCATATTGATTTCATGGCGATCAGCCCGGCTACTGCCCGCCTCGATCTGCGCGATCCGCAGCAGCGCGTTAAACGTTCCGAGCATTCTGTCCGCTTCTTCAATGGATTTATCAACGCTCGACTCGAAGTCTTGCCCACCGGCGGCATCCCGAAGATGTTCAAGGCGCCCCCGTAACCGTGTCAACGGCGTCCTTAGATCGTGTGCGATGGCGTCCGATACCGATCGCACGCCTTCCATCAACGACTGCATCTGGTCCAGCATTCCGTTCAAGTTGCTCGCGAGGCGATCAAACTCGTCGTTGCCGCGGCTCTGTGGCATTCGTCTAGAGAGATCTCCGTGGCGAATATCGTGGCTGATGTGGTTGATCTGCTCGAGGCGTTTCGCGACGCGGCCTGCCATTAGGAAGCTGCCCAGGATCGCTAACCCGG
>Ga0315339_1001339_pt1 | contig 22449 bp, 27 predicted proteins | sample ASW17metaG_FD_204514 | JGI IMG/M metagenome (GOLD analysis project Ga0315339, IMG submission 204514) | Ammonia-oxidizing marine archaeal communities from Pacific Ocean, United States - ASW #17 | ecosystem: Environmental > Aquatic > Marine > Oceanic | place: USA: California | collected 2016-12-05
GCAGAATGAAGGCATGAAGAGAACCCTGCTGTTCCTGGCACTTACGGCCTTATCTCTTTCTGGATGTGGATTCGCAATTACAGCGGGTCCGCCTTCGGGTTGGCAATCCGCCGATGAAGCCAGACTGCAAGCTATGGCAGAAAGCAACCAGGCTTCTCCTTGTACGCGGGAGGGGGAGGGGGAGAACATCCGTTTTCTGGATACTTCCGGCTCCCGTCTCGCCATAAACGCTGACTGGGTCATTGGATTAGTCTCTGCGGCTAATGCGATCGGCATCATGCTCGGCGCAGGGTTCGCTTCGTCCGTGGGGGAGGGAGTGTGGACAGCGATAATCACAAACGTTGTCCCCGCAGCAGGTTTTATGCTGAGTGCTCACCGTGGCGAGAGAAAGATTTTGGACTGCGAAGAGTTTCATTTGAAGCTGGACGAATCTTTGGCCCCTGTTCGATGAGGGGGGTGTCCGGCCACGGTGAGTTCGCCTCTGGGTTCGAGCAGTCCTGAGCTTACCCTGGGTCCCCAGTGCTTAAGTTCCCTGGCTATCCGGCACTGTTTTGCTCGTCCGATCCGGCTAGTACGTTGCAAGAACACTTCTCAAGGAGGATCGCCCAGTGAAGAAAGCTCTGCTGCTCGCCGGGGTTCTTCTAGTCCTGACGGGCGTTGTCTGGATTCTACAAGGGTTCAACGTCCTCCCCGGCTCGTTTATGACCGGCCAGATGATATGGGCTTACATCGGGATAGCAGTGTCTATGATCGGGAGTGTAGTGATATGGATCGCAGTTCGAGGCGGGTCATCTGAGCGCGAGTGATACCCTAACAGGCAGCCAGTCGGAGGGTGAAAGACCTACCCACCCTGTTGAGGCGCATCCCCCCGGCGGCAACTAGCCCCTCCGTGGCACCCAGCCACGCCAGCTATCCAGCCCCCCAGTAACCCCCGCCGCCCCCTTATTCCACTGCCAGCGTTCCGTCGAAACCGTTCGTCTTATGACTCCCATCACAGAACGGCTTTCTGCTCGAGCTGCCACAGCGACAGAGCGCGTACGGTTTGCCCTCGGGTGTGGTCACGGGGTTGCCGTCACTGTCGCACAAGGGAATCTCCCCATCTATCCGTAGCGATCCATTTTCACGGATCGTGATCATTGGGCTGGACAACGTGTTCCTCCTGGGTTGGTGATGATGTCGAACTTAGGCGTACCCCGGTATTGCCTCCGGTTTCCGAGGTCCTCGTCGTTGCCGGTCTGTTGATTCAGGGGGCGCGGCTTCGGGCCTGGTGGCCCCCCTCATTGGTGGCTACGGGGCGGTACTAGTGCCGGTCGGCACCCATCGACGCCACTGAAGCGCCGTTCCCCGAAAAATATTTGGTAGCTCGGGCGGGTCCCTTTTGCCGACAGGCGCGACCCCAGTACCGGGGGGCACCCCTATTCCACCGCCACTGACGCCGAACCTATGAACAGGGTTATGCGCGTCCGGTGTGGTGCTCCCGTCTAAGTTGTCAGCCAACCATTTCTCTTAGTTCGTTGACGTGTTCGGTATAGGCACCACGACCCGCAGAGGTTAACGAAAGCCATGTGCGTCGGTGTCCAAAATCCCTTCTTTTTGCGACGGCAACATAGCCAGCCTCTTGAAGTGATTTAATGTGCTTGGAGAGCACCGAATCACTTACATCAAGCTGTTCGCGAAGGAGTTTGAATTCCAGTTCACCCGAAGCGGATAACATCGCGCATATATGCAAACGTTTAGGTGCGTGAATCAGGGCATTAAAGCGCAAATTCTTCATTGTGAAGCATTCTGCTGTACCCATTCATTCGTTGGGTACTTATACGTCAGATATGCGACGGACAAACTGACGATCACTGCCGCGATATAGGGTGCCAAAGGCAGATCAGCGATCGGGAAAGCACCCTCCAGACGCGTCTCAGGTCTACCCGCTACCGTGGCCTCTCTTCCCACGAACACCACAACAGCAAAGAAGAGTGTCTGTAAGAGAAGAAAAACTTTTCCTGAACCTGAAGGTGGTAAGAGTGGTGCTCTTACACCCAGTAATCGCGCGCTGTACATCCAAAATAGAACCAAAAAGACAACTGCGATGCCTGATAACCACACCCCTAAGCCCCACGAGTTCTCATGCTCAGTTACTGCAAGTGAGAACGTGAGGATGCCACACAACAAAGAGGTGATAGTGATAAACCAGAGTGGTGGCCTTAAAGACGATATTGTCTCATTTCCTATTTTGTTCAAAGACTCAAGTGCCGATTGTGCCTCTGCGGTTGTAATCTGATTTTCATCAGTCATGATTTCTGAATCCCCCCGTTAGTTTCCAATATGGAAAGTAACATAGCAAACACTTTCCATTATGGAAAGTAGTGTCCTGTTCTGCGCGTCCTGAGTTGCGGGTCTGAGTGGGGCGGGGCAGAATCACAGCATGGTGATTACACAGTGTCCCGAATGTGACGGCAAGGTTTCGACGAGAGCGGCAGCCTGATTGGGCTATTGGAGTAAGTGGGAACTAGCTGATGGCACCCAAAGACGATTTACGGATTAAGCTCCCTATTGATCAAAGGAATGGAGTCCTGCGATGATCGATCCAGGCACCCCCGCGCCGGGCTTCACTCTTCCTTCGGACACAGGGGGGGACGTTACCCTTGCCGATTTCCGGGGAAGGAAGGTCATCCTCTACTTCTATCCCAAGGACAACACCCCGGGATGCACAGTGCAGGCATGCGATTTCCGTGATTCTCTTCCAGGTTTCGAAGGAGCGGGTGTGGTCGTGTTGGGCGTTTCGGCCGATTCAATCGAGTCGCACCGGAGGTTCCGCAAGCTGTTCAGTCTCAACTTCCCACTTCTGGCTGACCAGGATCACACGGTTTCGCGAGCCTATGGGGTATGGAAGAAGCACAAGGTATTCGGAATGAATATCGAGCGGAGCACCTTCCTGATCGACGAAGCGGGTAACATCGAACGGATCTGGAGGAATGTGAGCCCGGGGGGCCATACCAAAATGCTTTCTGAGCTAGTGGACGGAGGACCGTCCAACCATTAGCCGAAGCCCAACGGTTGTCCCGCGAGTGGTTAGAGGCGCAGCCCCCCGGCGGTAACTAGCCCCCCAGTGGCACCCAGCCACACCTAGCTATCCAGCCCCCCCGGTGACTAATTGCAGGGTGACCAAGTAAAGGCGAGCCTGACACGCGGATCGGACCTGCTTCACCCTGCGCTGTGGATGCCATTGTGGCTTCGGGACGGCTGTCGGCTGTCGACGACCGGGAGGTTCAGCGGCGTTTGGCGGGGCTTCACGCTGAGATCGATGACGCGGTTGAGGAACAGTGGGAAGCCCAACAGTTCTTTGCGGCTACCCAAGCTCCCGAGCTCTTCGGGGTGCTCGACCTCAGCGAGCTCTCATACCTCTCGGACCAATTCTCCGCAGGACTGTTTGTCAAATTTGTGTCAATAGATGGTCTTGCTTCCCGACTGATCCCCATTCACCCCCTCCGTGGCATCCGCCACACCCAGCACTGTTTTGCGCGTCCTGAGTTGCGGGCCTGAGTGGGGTAGGGGCAGAATGAGGGCATGGAATCGCCCTCTGAACCCCTGTTTCTCTACTTTCGTAGGAAGCAGGGTTCCTAATTCTGAACGCTGGGGAAGAATCATGATTCGTCGACTACTGACTTTGGCTGTTGGGTTCGTGCTCATCAACGTGCCTGGCGAGGTATTGAACGCGCAGACCTCGATTGTTCACAACACGAGGTGCACTGTCGCAGACGGGTACGACCTGCAGGACGTGCTTGAGGCGGCGAGGTCGATCGATTACGACAGACCGGATGGCCCGGACTACGTCTTTTTCCGGCGGGCGATTACGGGCAATGGTAGTGCTACACAGAACGGTTTTATACGGTCGGTTCGCTGGGCCAACATGGAGCACTGGGTCCGCGCCCGTGCCACGAGAGCGCGTTCGGCCGAAGGCGGCGTGTTGTTTATGATGACAGATTGCGATTGGCCAAACAGTTGGATCGCACTCGACCAAAACGTAGATGACGCTGGGAACCCCTATGAGGGCGGCGAACTAGACACCTCTTTGATGTACTTCCGCACTTGTGAGCTCAAGTCAGGCCACGGCGCGCAGGATTTCGTCGATTGGCTCGCTGAGAGGAGTGTTGGATGGCGGGAAGCGGGTGACCGAAGCATCGTTCAGGTCTCTCGTCGCTGGCTAGGTCCCCAGGAGGGGGCCAGTCTATCCCGGATCGGACTCCGAGTGGTAGGCGAGAACCCTGAGGGGTTAGCGAGTCGGTTGGATAGGCTGGCGCAGACGGGTCTGCAGCCACCCGCGGATGGGCCGGTTGAGAGCTGCAGCCGACCTATGCTCATGTGGAGCCATGTCATTCACTGGAGTTCCCCGAGCTGACAAATGATTGAGACCCGCCTCTCTTCACCGGGGGGCGGGTCTCTAAGGGTCCCGCGCTAGGCCCACCACGCCCGCGTCGACGACTCGCGCCACACGCTCACAGCCCTAGTCTGCGACCCGGGGAATGTCGCTCGGCCGAACCACCTCTAAGCGTACACGCTAGCAGCACATCTAGCCGGTCGGGAACTGAGGTGTTTAGCTTTCCTAAATTGCCAAAGGCAGACAGAGGACCTATTGCAGCGATCTCTACCACTAGACAGGGCATCTCCGGCCCTGTTGGTTGCCCTCTTCGTGGGTTGTGGCGTGGCCTCTACGGAGTATGACAGTTGCTGCGAGACTCTGGATACTTGCCCTGCACCCGGGCTCGGTGTCCGCGTGGGAGGGTTCACCGGAAGCGGCGAGGACGCGCTCGCAACCCCCATGCGGCGCTTGATATTGATGGGTGGCGGTGCGGAGGATGATCTAGCGAGTAGGAGTTTCGTGGAGTCAGCTGGGGGTGGGGATATCGTGATCCTTCGTGCTTCGGGATCCCTCACCAGCTATCCGTCCTATTTCAGCTCGAGCCTCTCGCCCGACCCCGCCCCAGCTAGTGTGGTGACGCTGCTCACTGATATCCCTCAGAAGGGAGCGGACCCGGCGGTTCTTTGCTGGCTTGGCCGAGCAGAGGCGGTTTGGTTGGCTGGGGGTCGCCAGTCCGTTTACCTGGGTCTCTGGCCGAGTGAACTCCATGAAGCGCTGGCTGACGTCTCGGAACGTGGCGGCGCAGTTGGAGGCACTAGCGCTGGAGCTGTATCGCTAGGTGAGGCCGCCTTCGATGCCAAACTTGGGACCGTCACTTCAGAGACAGCTTTAGAGAACCCACTTAGTGCTTTGGTTAGCGTCAGCTACCCGACTTTTGCGCAACCGGAACTGAGCGGCGTGCTCGTAGACAGTCACTTCAGGCAGCGCTCTCGGGAGGGGCGACTGCTGGCATTTCTGGCTCGATTTATTTCAGAACGAGACTATTCATCAGTTTTAGGTATCGGACTCGACGAACGTGTGGCAGTGATCCTGGAAAACGACTCCTTGGAGGTTTCCACACAGGGTTATGATGGTGCGTGGTTCTACGAGCTGAGGGGACCGGTTTCTTTGGCACCCGGAACCCCTCTGAACTTGTCGGGGCTGCGTAGGATTAAGCTTGGCACAGGAAGCCACGTGCCGTGGCCGCTGAACTTTGACTCGTTGGATGCCGAGCAGATGCATGTCGACGATGGTGTGGTAAAACTTGGGGCTCCCGGTTAGAGCGAACAACCAACCTCCAGTAGGCCAGTACCGCTCTCAGTAACAGCCTCTTCTAGCACACCTACCGACAGGGTTCTGCACGTCCTGGATTGCGGGTCTGAGTGGGGCGTGGCAGGATCAAGGGATGAAGAGAACCCTCCCCTTGGGGGTGGGCGCGCGCGCTTTGAACACCGACAGCTTGGCGGGCGCGTCTCCTGAGAACGGAACTCCGCCTAAAGCGTCGATAAGCCTCTCGCTGATCGCCGGCGTGAGGCTTTTCGGCTTCTCAGACCTTTTGTTTCTGGAGGAGCTATGTCCACCGAGTTCATCACGCAGTTAGTCACGTTCTCCGCACCGGTACAGGTGCGTGCCGAGATTGAGAGCTACCACCTGCGCGACGTTACCGGCCCGCAGACCCCGGTCGGGTACAACCTCTCGTTCTTCATGGGCGAGCGACGGTTATCGCGAATCGACTACCCACACGGCGCGGCTCGCGTGCTGCTCGATAGCGGGGTCCTGGACGACCCGATGCTAATCGCGCTACAAGCACAGACGTCACCCCGACGGGACGAGGGCCTTCTGCGAATCGCTCTCGCAGCGGCCCCTACGACCGACGAGCAGGAAGCAATCCTGATCGATGCCCACCGCAGCCTACCGGAGGGTATGGCGCTCTGGGAACTCCCTGAGGATCGCATTGGCGTCGGGCTCGGGGATCTATGGTTACCCGCCGGCCCCCGGGTCTTCGATCCTGTCCCGGTGGGACCCGAGCACGCGGCACGCTTTGCAGAGTTCGGAACTGCGTGCCAGGAGTTCTTTGACCGGATACTCTACGGAGATCCTACGGAAGAGGTCGAGCGGCTTCTGGAGTCCGTTTCCGAGGTGAAATCCTCATGAGTCGCCTTTGGTATGACCCCCCCCTCATTGGCGGCCACGGGGCGGTACTGGTGGAGGTCCGCACACATCGGCGCCGCTGCAACGCCGTTCCCCGAAAAATTCTGGTAGCTCGGGCGGGTCCCTTTCTCAGAAGTCCTGGAAATGGTACGCACCAGTGAGATCGTCGACTGCAAGAGCATTGCTACGATCCTGTATGCGGCGCAGTTCGTAATCGGAAAGCCTCAGACGACGTAGGCTTAAGAGGCCCCAGGCGGGTGTGTCACCTTTCCGCCGAACGATGCGTCACAAGAAGTGGACGGAGGGGAGCCGAGGCCTGACAAACCACGCGGTTTCAGGTCTGGCATGGTGCCTGCAGCATAGGGGACGGTGCGGGTTGCGTTCCTGCCAGTGTGGCGGGACAACCGCGAACGTGGAGGCGGATGTGGCCAGGGCAAAAAAGAAGAAAGTCATCTTTGCCGACAGGCGAGACCCCAGTACCCCCGTGCCCCGCTATTCCACCGCCACTGACTCAGGACCTATGAACAGTGTTTGACAAGTCCGATCAGGGTCAATTCATTTCGAGAACTTTCACGGTTAGAGGATGGCCCGATGAATAAGCCCCAGAGACTCCTTAGGTTGGTATCCTGCCTTGCGACGATTGTCGTCTCCGGAGGATGCGTGAGTGCTACGTTCATACCGACCCAGGCCGCGGCGTATCCGTCCAGGAGCAGTTCCTGCGAGATTGAGGTTTTTAGTTCTGCGGTTCCAGATCTAGAATACGAGGAGATCGGCATCGTGGAAGGAGAGGGAAGCGCGTGGAAGTCGGGCTTGGGGGATATCTTACCCAAGATCGTGGAGGAGGGGTGCTTGGCCGGAGGAGATGCCCTCATCATCCAGTCGAGTGACACGTTCTCAGAGGGGAGTGACGGGCTGAAGGTCCAACGCATCTCCGCCACCGTCATTCGATGGAAGACTGATTAAGCGCCACCTCTGATGTCCCGCGAGTGGATTGAGGCGCATCCCCCCGGCAACTAGCAACTAGCCCCTCCGTGGCACCCAGCCACACCCAGCTATCAAACAGTGTTCTGCGTGTCCTGAGTTGCGGGTCTGAGTGGGGCGGGGCAGAATGAAGGCATGAAGAGAACCCTGCTGTTCGCCCCCGCTCTGATGGTTCTTTTCTTGTGCAGTTCATGCGACAGCATGATTGCCATTGAGGAAGAGGTCTTAGCGAGGGAATATATCTTATACAAGCCAGACAACTTGCCTTCTAACGCTCCGTTAGTCTTTGCACTTCATGGTTATGGAAGTAGCGGCGCTGCGCTACAATGGTACTCGGGTATGGATGAGGCAGCGGATACTCATGGCTTTGCGGTCGTTTATCCACAAGGCATGCTAGATAATCGTGGCACTTCGCATTGGAATGCGAACTTGAGCATTAGCAATACTGACGATCTAAGTTTCTTGTTGAAACTCGCTGAAGATCTCCAAGCCCAACATAATCTAGATTCCGAGCGGACATTTGTTTTTGGCATGTCAAATGGCGGATTCATGAGCTACACACTCGCGTGTGAGGCTCCCGATGTATTCAGTGCGATTGCTTCAGTCACAGGTACTATGAGTGGATTTGATTGGAACAATTGTAATCCGTCAAAACCTATACCGGCGTTACGAATTCATGGTGTTGACGATGATGTAGTCCCAATCGACGGAAGCATTGGTGCCTGGGGTGGGTGGGGTGGGGCTCCTCATGCCGATGAGGTCGTTTCCTTCTGGGCAAACTTGAATGGCACTACCACGACAGACAGTGTCTTTCTCGCTCCAAGTACAAATGCCTTTTACCACCGGAACGGGAAAAATGGTAATGAGGTGTGGTATTACCGAATCGATAATTGGGGACATAGGTGGCCAGGTTCTTCGAGCAATACAGGCACGATTGCAAGTGAAGTAATTTCAGGATTTTTCAGTAAGTTCTAGATTGAATAATCCGGTCCCTCGTAGGGTAGAAAGCCCTGCTGCAGCGAGCCATCTTGGGCGTCAACGCTCTCCGGCTAGACATAGGCAGTCCCCTCTCGCACGCGGGAACGTATTGCGCGGGCGAAGGAGAGCAGGATTCACAGGGAGCTAAAGACATCCTCGAACAGCAGATGACTCGCGCACAAATAGCCGAAGCCCAACGTCTGTCCCGCGAGTGGTTTGAGGCGCATCCCCCCGGCGGCAACTAGCCCCTCCGTGGCACCCAGCCACACCCAGCTATCAAACAGTGTTCTGCGCGTCCTGAGTTGCGGGCCTGAGTGGGGCCGGACCAGAATGAGGGCATGAAGAGAACCCTGCTGTTCGCCCTCGCTCTGATAGCGGCTGTCCCCGTGGATGGGGTGGCTCAGGACGGGCTGGATAGTCTTCGTTCACTCCGTTATCCGGGCCACTGGACAGTCCCGGCATCCAGGATCGCATCCATCTCGGTCCTCATCTGAGTCGAGTAGCTGTCTCCTGATGTGGCGCGCTTGTTGAACAACACCACGTAGTTGATGCCGTCCCCCCGCTGACGGGCCAGCGTGTTAGTCCCGGGGAGGCTCCCGGTGTGGTTCCGCCGCCACCTGGAACTCTCGGAGCCGGTCCGGCGCGTCCCGATCGCATCGCCGGCGACCTGGAATACCTCGAGGAACTCGAGGATCGTGCGGGTCGAGGCGACGAGTCCTCCTTGAGCGATGCGCGCCTCGTGGTCCCAGCCGCCGTCGGGTCGTCGGACAGTCGAGCCCTCGGGGTCGAAGACATTGGGTGCCATGCTGTCGTCATCGTACCAGGGCTCCCGTGGGTCCCGATCGGCCGGAAACGTCCGTCCCTGGACGATGTCCTCATGTGGGACGCCGAGCGGCTCGAACACTGTCTCGTACACGTAGCTCAGGTAGTCCCGGCCTGTGACCTCCTCGACGATGAGACCGAGCACCATGTACCCGATGTTTGAGTACTCGTCGCGCGTACCGGGCGTGAACTGCAGAGGCTGCCCCAGGATGTAGCGCAGCGTGTTGAGACGGCCCGGCGGGCTCGAGACCGACATCACTGATGCGATCGGAATCTCGCGATAAGTAAGGTCACCCGCGACATCGCGATCCCACCCGCCCTCGTGCTGGAGGAGATGCCGCACGGTCACGTCTCCGAGGCGGTCATCGCCGAGCACGGGGAACGGCACCAGACCGAGTAGACCTCCATCGGGCTGGCCTACGTCGAACACCGCGTCGCTGAGGGTAAACATCCCATCGTCGATGAGCTGGCGGACGGCCGCCGCGGTGATCGGCTTCGAGACGCTCGCGAGCCGCATCATCGCGTCGGATGCCAAAGGCACCTGATGAGCGGCGTCCTGCCACCCGAAGCCCTTCTGGTAGACGACCTCTCCATCCCGCATGATGCCGAGAGCTGCCGCTTCGATTCCGGTCGCCTCCATGAAGTTCACGATCAGCGAATCGAAGACTTCCAGCCCCGGCGGCCGGGTGATGGGAGCCGTGGTTTCCGAGCAGCCCGGGAGGGCAATCAACAACAGAGCCAGGACTCCCGCGCGGCACCGTGTTGCGGTCCGCCAGCCCGTCATCCGTGCGTTGCTCCATTCTACCGACATGACCCGAAGTTAAGCAGCCACAGGCTCTTGCTCCACTACATAATTATTTATCTAAATAGTTATCTAGTTCTCGCATTAGGAAGTACATGAGTCTCAACCACATCCTCCTCTGCTGCCACTGGGGGCGGTGCTGGTGCAGGTCCGCACACATCGCCGCCACTGAAACGGCGTTCCCCGAAAAATTCTGGTAGCTCGGGCGGGTCCCTTTTGCCGACAGGCGCGACCCCAGTACCGGGCACCCCCCCCCTATTCCACCGCCACTGACCCAGAACCTATGAACAGTGTTTTGCTCGTCCGATCAGGCTAGTACTTTGGGAGAGCACTTCTGGTGGAGGATGGTCCGATGCGATTCGTAAGCGCAGTAGCTCTAGCCCTAGTCATGCTCTGGGTGCCAGTAGGTGGGGTGGCTCAAGAAGCCCATTGTCCAGAAGGGACATGGCCGAGAGATCTGCATACTGGCCGGGGCGGTGGTTTATCGACCAGTAGCGGCGGCGGTTTATCGACTAGTTACGGGCCTTATTGTAGTAATATCCCTCCGTGGCAAGTGTTCGTGGAATACCTTGAAGACCACGGCTACCTTGCCGAAGCGAAACTCATACGAGATGCCCGTCCGGACGTTTGAATTTCGAACCCTCCCAGCGGCAACTAGCCGCCCTCCGTGGCACCCAGCCACACTAGCTATCTAGCAGTGTTCTGCTCAAACGATGAGTGCTGTATCCTAAATAGGCACACCTAACAAATCTTATGGAGAAACAATGAAGTCACTCTGAGGTCAGAAACCTCCACAGCAGTTGCTGTTATATGGTGCCCTTGCACTAGTTATGTATTTACGCCGCGCTGATCTCATTGCAGTGTGGGGACTCATCTATGTCATTATCGTCTATCGGAATTGGAAGAAGGGTTCATCCTGCGAGTTGTGAGTAGCACACCTGCCGACAGGCGAGACCCCAGTACCCCCCGGCCTAGAAGACGGCAACTAGCCTCTCCGTGGCACCCAGCCACACCTAGCTGCACACTGTTTTGCGCGTCCTGAGTTGCGGGCCTGAGTGGGGCGGAGCAGAATTGGGGTATGCGCCAGCTACTCTCTGACATCGCACTGATCCCCGACAAGTACCGTCGCGGCAAGACGAGGGAGCGTTCTCAACTTGGAAACGATCAAGGATTACCGTAGCCACATCCCCAGAAAGGACGGTGGCGTGGGCAAGGCGACCCTGTTCCAGAGCACCCGTCTGCTCCTGGGGCTGAATTGCCTGGAGCCCGGAGTCGAGCAGCGGGTCCACACGCACGAGGGTCAGGACAAATTCTATCATGTGCTGGAGGGGCGTGGGGAATTCACGGTCGGTGACGAGGTGCGCGAGGCGGGAGTGGGCCACACCGTGTGGGCGCCATCAGAGATACTGCACGGGGTCAGGAACCGAGGTGAGGAACGATTGGTGCTGCTGGTGGGGATCGCCCCGTCCCCCTAGACGGTGGTTAGCGTGGACGGCAACTAGTCTCTCTATGTGTGTATATGCCAATCTCGGTGGCACGTCAGTATATCCGTGCGGTTCGGCATAGCCGAAGCCCAACGGCTGTCCCGCGAGTGGATAGAGGCGCATCCCCCCAGCGGCAACTAGCCCCTAGCCCCCTCCGTGGCACCCAGCCACACCCAGCTATCCACTGTTCTGCGCGTCCTGAGTTGCGGGTAAGAGTGGGGTCGGGGCAGAATGAAGGCATGAAGAGAACCCGACTGTTTGTGCTCGCTCTGAGAGCGGTCGGGTGTTCTGAAACAACCCCACGGAAAATCTCGAACATCTGGGTGACATTCAATTGAATAATGTTTCACGAAGGACTTTTCTAAGCGCTGCGGGACTGACCATCGCTAGCGCCGCCTTGCCGCCGATAGCATACAGCGCCGAAATGAGTCACCGCGCCCGGATTGAGGCTGCCTTGGCGAACCTCCCAACTGACCGTACCCCGCTGAGCTTTTGGTGGCACTGGGCAAACCAAGATCGTTCGCCGAGACGCCTTGCAGAGCTAGCAGTTCACCTTCAGCGACGGCTTGACATGGACTTCGTCAAGTTTTCTCCGTACGGGCTGTATTCTGTTGTGGATTGGGGTGTCCAACTAAATGTTCGGGGAGGATCGGATACACCAATCCTGGCGGAAAGCCCGATTCAAGAGCCCGACGACTGGCTGAAGATCACACCGGTCCGAAGCGATGCTGGTGAATATCTCATTGTACTTGAAGCCCAGCGTATTGCCCTTGAAATGCTTAACGGTGACGTACCATTTGTGCAGACGGTATTTTCGCCACTAACCTCAGCATCAAAGATCGCAGGGCCTGGCAAGCTGCTGCAGTACATGCAGGATTCCCCAAGACAAGTACATTCCGCCCTCGAAGTCATCACCGAAACTAGCCGAAGCTTCGTCGAAAGGGTCGTCTCTGGTGGGGCGGATGGTGTCTTTTTCGCCAATCAATGGGCGGGGTTAGACCTTCTGCCACCGGATCTCTACAACGAGTTTTCCAAACCGTACGACCTGCAGATGCTCGAACCGCTAAAGGGCAAGACTTGGTTCAATATCTATCACCTGCATGCTCACGATATAAACTTTGACGGTGTTCTCGACTATCCTGTCGAGGCTTTCAACTGGCATGACCAAGACTATGGCCCATCCATCGCAGAAATGCGCACACGCACTGACAAGTGCCTGATCGGCGGGATTACACCAAGCGAGGGCGGTCCATTGGTAGCGGGTTCAACAACTGATGTTGATCGTGAAGTTGCGGACGCGATACAGCAATCTGGTGGTACCGGTTTCATCCTGGGCCCAGGCGAAGTTGTAGATCCCTCATCGAAACCAGAGAATGTTGATCAAATACTCAAGAGCGTTCTATCAGCAGTTCATAGATAGGATCCGGTATGGGGGACGTGTCCCCCCTAGGGGGCAGTGAGTGTGGATCGCGGCGCAACGGTTATCGCGTGAGTGGATGGAGGGACATCGATGACGCGGCAGGCCGGGGCAGGGCACTCCCGCTATCACTCCCGCTGTTGGATGCCGTTTTCCCGCTGTTGAAGTCCGGCACATCCCGGCATCGATCTAGGCAAGAGCGGCAGATCGTGCAGTCCAGTAAGGACTTACGTCATTTCTTGCCGTGATTCGCGTCTTTCCAGACGCGCTTTGGGAGCAGGGGGCCCCCGGTTCGAATCCGGGCGCCCCGACTAGGCGGCACAAGGCTTTACAGCCTTGTGCCGTTTCTGTAGATGGGTGGTAGTCTACAAATGGTGAACAGCAGGACCGGATTCGAGAGACTTTCGTCCTCGTTCGGCGGCTCCGACGCCGCCCAACAACGGCCCTAATAGGCGCTACCGGTTGACAGCCTGGCTTCTCTTGTCATCTTGTTGCACCTGAGACTCATTCTCATCTAATTCTAGGGTTCTTCTCGCTATGCACAGTCGCCGTATTTGGTCCGTCGCAGTCTTCCTCTGCCTACCCCTCTTCGCATGCTCGCTTCGGGCCCAGAGTTCGCTCACAGTCCGGGGTGAAGTCGTTTCATCCGCTGGGCAAGCGGTGGTCGGTGCGACCGTTCAGGCGTTAGAGAGCGACGTCGGTGGCCTCACTAACCGCCGCGGCCGCTTCGCTCTGGCTGGCCTCAGCGGGGCACGACTGGTTCTGCGCGTGACGGCGCTCGGGTACGAGGAAACGACACAAGTCGTAGAGATGGACGGGAACCAGACGCACGCCGTCCGCATCGTCTTGACGTTGTCCGCGATCGGTCTGGACCCACTTCTCGTACTGGCGAAGCGTACGCGCATGGTGGGTGACGGAGCACTGATGGGCATTCTTCCAGGGGCCGCTCACGTCGTCGGCCGTGAGACGATCGACACACCGGACCTCATTTTCGCCAGCGCGCATGACATCCTGCGAAGGGTGCCGGGCGTGAACGTCCAGGACGAGGATGGGTTCGGCCTTCGGCCGAATATCGGACTCCGCGGGACGGGTGTCGAGCGGAGCTCAAAGATCACGATTATGGAGGACGGTGTCCTGATCGCCCCTGCCCCGTACGCAGCTCCATCAGCCTACTATTTCCCGGAGATGGGACGAATGGAGGCCGTCGAGGTTCGGCAGGGAAGCAGTCAGATACGCTATGGGCCCCGCACGGTAGGAGGTGCGCTCAACCTCGTCTCTTCCTCTATCCCCGATGAACTAAGTTGGAACCTCGACGTGTCCGGAGGAGGACTCGGCACGATGCGCGCGCGGGCCCGTGCAGGTGACTCGAAGGATCGCTATGGATGGCTCGTAGAGGGGTCACGCGTGCGGACCGACGGGTTCAAGCGGCTCGCCAACGGGCAGAGCACGGGCTTCGATGTGCGGGACTTCGTCGGGAAGTTCAGGGTGAACACCCGCCGCGGCGAGAATCTCTATCAGGAGTTGGAATTCAAAGTCGGATACAACGACCACGTATCCAACGAGACCTACTTGGGGCTCACTGCGGCTGACTTCGGTTCCGGCCCGCTTCTTCGGTACCCGGCATCTCAGCCTGACGTGATGGATGCCGAACACGCCCAGTTCCAAGTCAGGCACTTCCTCTCCGCCGGAGTGTTCGATTTAACTAGCACTGTCTACCGAAATGACTTTCGGAGAAACTGGTACAAGCTCCAAAGCGTGATGGGTTCCGGCATTGGTGGCGTCTTGGGTGATTTGGCCGCCAACAAGGACGCACTCGCGATTCTCCAGGGGGCGAACTCTGGAGACGACGCGCTCAGGGTTCGCGCGAACAATCGGGAATACTTCGCAGAGGGTGTGCAGACGGTCTTGGGAGTCATGACCGGAGGAGAGTATATCTCGCACGATCTGGAGGTGGGACTCCGCGTGCACCGTGATCAGGAGGACCGCTTCCAGTGGGAGGACGGCTACCGGATGAATGACGGCGTGATGGACCGCACGTCAGAGGGTCTGCCCGGTAGCCAGTCGAACCGGGTCAGCGATGCCGAAGCGGTGGCTATCTATGTCCAGGATGAGATCTCCGTAGGGCCTTGGACCTTCACCCCAGGCCTCCGGTTCGAGCACGTCGACTTCACTCGCACCGACTACGCCAAGAACGACCTCGACCGGGAATCGCTGGATCGGGTTCGTAGGAACGGCGTGACCGCCTGGGTGCCGGGCCTCGGGACCAGCCTGAGGGTGGGCGGGGGCCTCAACTTGTTCGGTGGTGTTCACCGTGGGTTCGCCCCTCCGGGACCGGGTGCGGACGACGAGACTGAGGTCGAGTCGAGCCTCAATATCGAGCTGGGAGGACGCTATCGGCGGTCTGGACTCGTGGTCCAGGCCACGGGATTCCTGAGCGACTATTCGAACATCCTCGGTAACGCCACGCTCGCGAACTCCGAGGACGGCTCTGGCCAAGTGTTCAATGGAGGCGAGGTCGACGTTCTCGGGGTCGAGTTCACGACCGACTACGACTTGGCATGGAGGACGGACTGGTCGTTGAGGCTCCCGGTGCGCACAGCCTATACCTACACGCTGGCTCGGTTCGCAACCTCTTTCGAAAGCGCTTTCGGGCCTTGGGGCACGGTCGAGGTAGGTGATCGGTTGCCGTACCTTCCCGAGCACCAGATCTCAGCGGCCGTCGGTGCGGAGACCGAGAGTTGGAGTGTCTCGGTTTCGGGTGTCGGATCCACCGGAATGCGTACGGAAGCGGGGCAGGGACCCCTAGATGACCTTTCCACGGACGGATTCTTCGTTTTAAGCGGGTCGGCCGAACTCCATTTGGGCGGCTTCGGGACTTGGTACGTCGGCGTCCAGAACATCGCCGACAGGCGATACAGCGTTGCGAACCGGCCCGCCGGACTCCGTCCGGGGCTGCCACGCACGCTCATCACCGGATTCCGCGTCACCCGATGACCCCCTCCTGTTCCAAAACTCAGCCGAACGTGAATCTCATCGGGACTTGGCGCAAACTCGGCCTCGCTCTGCTGATCTTCGGCATGGCCGGCGTGCTGCTCGAGCTCTACCTCCTCGGGCATTTCAAAGACACGCCTCAATGGATACCCCTGGCGCTCCTGGGTGTAGGTGTGGTGTTCGGCTTCTGGGTTGCTGCACGACCGGGGAAAGGGGCTGTACGCGCCCTACAGGGGCTCATGGCCCTTTACGTCGGGTCAGGCGCGCTGGGTATGTACTTCCACCTGAAGGCAAATGTGGAGTTCGAATTGGAGCTACATCCGACCGTGGGTGGGATGGAGCTCGTCATGGAGAGTCTGAGCGGCGCGATGCCCGCGCTGGCACCGGGAACCATGGCCCAACTCGGCCTTCTTGGTTTGTTGATCACCTACCGGCACCCCGCATTGGGTGGGCGCGCCGTTGAAATAGAAGACTTCTAAGAGCAGGAGATCCATATGAAGAACATCACGCGTGCGCTGACCGTGGCAGCAGCCCTCACGGTTTTACTTTCCGCATCGGTCGCGGCTCAGGTCGGTGAGAACCTCGGCCTCGTGAACCCGAACCTCGCTACCGCAGAAGAGATCGGGGCGGTCGACGGGTTCAACAACGACGCCGTCCACGCCATCATGGAGGGACGTCCTTTCCTCAAGATGTCTGAACTGCACACGGCCATTTCCGCGCATATCGCGGAAGATGCGTTCGCTCAGGTCTATGCAGGACTGTGGCTCCCCATCGACCTGAACGACGTCACGGATGAGGAGATCCTCCTCATTCCCAACGTCGGCGCCCGCATGCTTCATGAATTCCGGGAATACGCACCTTTCGAGGCACTTTCTGTCTTCCACCGGGAAATCGATAAGTATGTCGATGACGACGAGCTCGCCCGCCTGGAGCAGTATGTCTACGTACGCATCGACCTGAACACCGCGTCTAACGAGGCGATCTTGAGCCTTCCTGGAATCGGAGCTCGCATGCTCCATGAGTTCGACGAATACCGCCCATACGAAGCCATAGCCCAGTTCCGGCGTGAGATGGGCAAGTACGTCGATGAGGACGAAGTGGCGCGCATGGAACGATACGTCGAGATCCGTTGATTCCCTGGCGGCAGCGCCAGAAACGCCCTATGGGTCCCCGTAGGCAGTAGCTCATTCAATTGGTGAGGCTCGCAGGGGCTTGGGTGGCGTGGGCCACACTATTCTCGGTCGACGTGCAGCGTTTTGGGCGCCGCCTTGGCCTCTCCTCCTCGATACGTGCGAAGGGCGCGCGCAACGCGCTTGAGCACGCAGGATCCGGGCAACGAGGGTTGTGGGTTTATGCAGCGCCGGGATGTCGCTACAAGTGATGAAAGGAAGGAGGACTCCCGCTCATTACTCCCGCTGTTCGATGCCGTTTTCCCGCTGTTGAGGTACGGCAGAGTCCGGCATCGCGAATCGGCAAGAGCGGCAGATCATGCAGTCCAGTAAGGACTTACGTCATTTCTTGCCGTGATTCGCGTCTTTCCAGACGCGCTTTGGGAGCAGGGGGTCCCCGGTTCGAATCCGGGCGCCCCGATTGATGGAAGGATAAGCCCCGCAAGCACTTACAGCTTGTGGGGCTTTCTGGTTCAAGGGGGTTAAGACGAAAAAGTTAACCAGTAGTTAACCACACAGGCCTGAAAACGTCCGAGAACTGGGGCAAAGTGATCTTCTGCTTGCCCCCCTCATTGGCGGCCACGGGGCGGTACTGGTACAGGTCCGCACACATCGACGCCACTGCAACGGCGTTCCCCGAAAAATTTTGGTAGCTCGGGCGGGTCCCATATCTGGCGCTCAGGCACCCCCGTACCTCCCACCCCCCTTTATTCGGAGCGGGACTCCTCATGTCCCCCCGAACACGGTTGAGCGCGTCCTGAGTTGCGGGCCTGAGTGGGGCGGGGCAGAATGAAGGGATGGAGTTATTCTGCTTATGACAGGAGACATACTATGAGCAAAGAGAATCTTGAACGGTTCATGACACAGGTCGCTGACAGTGAAGAGTTGCAAGCCCGGATTGGTGATGGCATGGATGCCGATTCGCTTATTTCACTGGGTGCAGAGCATGGCTGTGAGTTCAGTGCTGATGATCTAACGGCAGGTGCTGAGTTGAGCGATGAAGAATTGGATAGTGTTGCGGGTGGTGGGGTGTTCGCCAAGTTGGATGGTGTTGCGGCTGGTGCGGCGTACATCAAGTTTGATGGCCTAACTAAATTTAGGATTGGTCGCGGCCCTCAAGGGTACACGGAAGTAGAGTGGACTTATTGATGTTGGGAGCAAATGCCTAACTATTAACAGGCTTGAGAGCTTCATCATTGTATTCATATCTATGGTCACAGGTGAGATCTATCCCGTTGTCAAGGACGATTTTGATGACGGATTCTGTCGCGGTTAGGAAAGACAGGGTCACCTACGACCCCTGTCCTCCCGGCAACTAGCTCCCCTCCGTGGCACCTAGCCACACCTAGCTTCCAGCACTGTTCTGCTCGTCCTGAGTTGCGGGTATGAGTGGGGCAGAACAGAATGAGGGCATGAAGAAAACCCTCCTATTCGTGCTGGCTCTAGCAGTCATCCCCGTTGGGGTTGATGCACAGGGCACTGCATTAGCTTCCTGCGCGGACATAAGCCTGTCGTCTGCCTTGGAGGATGTGCGTACCTGCGCCGAGCAAGGGGATGCGGGTGCCCAGTACAACCTCGGGTATATGTACACCAGAGGCGGAGACCTACCGGAGGACTATGCGGAGGCGGTGCGCTGGTATCGGTTAGCAGCCGAGCAGGGGTTTGCTCCAGCCCAGAACGACCTCGGGGTTATGTACGACAATGGCAACGGCGTGCCGGAGAACGATGTGGAAGCGGTGCGCTGGTATCGGTTAGCCGCAGAACAAGGGGTTATGGGTGCCCAGTACAACCTCGGGTATATGTACGCCAGAGGCGGAGACCTACCGGAGGACTATGCGGAGGCGGTGCGCTGGTATCGGTTAGCCGCAGAACAAGGGGACGTGAATGCCCAGTACAACCTCGGGGCTATGTACGGCAATGGCGACGGCGTGCCGGAGGACTATGCGGAGGCGGTGCGCTGGTATCGGTTAGCCGCAGAACAAGGGGACGTGAATGCCCAGTACAACCTCGGGTATATGTACGGCAATGGCGACGGCGTGCCGGAGGATATTGTGTTTGCCTATATGTGGTGGAATCTCGCGGCGGCCCAAGGAGATGAGGTTGCGCAGGAGAACAAAGACATTATCGAACAGCAGATGACTCGCGCACAAATAGCTGAAGCCCAACGTCTGTCCCGAGAGTGGCTAGAGGCGCATCCCCCCGGCGGCAACTAGCCCCCCTCCGTGGCACGCAGCCACGCCTAGCTATCCGGCAGTGTTCTGCTCGTCCTGAGTTGCGGACAGGATGAGGATAGGGGCAGAATGAGGGCATGAAGAAAGCAGGTGAGTTGTGTGCCGTTGCGTTTTCACTGCTTTTAGGGAGTTGTGGGGGAGAAGATACTCCAACCGCGCATACTCCCACCCCAACTCCCGTCCCGACCTCGATCACGTTGTCTGCGACGAGCCTCAGCTTTTCATCGCTCGGTGAGACATCCCAGCTCTCCGCTACGGTCAAAGATCAGAACGGTGCGACGATGAGCGGAGCGAGTGTGACCTGGAGTTCATCTTCGGCGTCCATTGCAACTGTGTCCTCTACAGGTCTGGTAACTTCAGTAGCAGACGGAACAGCCACGATCACTGCGACGAGTGGATCAGCTACTGCAACAGCGACGGTAACGGTCGCTCAAGCTGCCGCGAACCTCGTGTTGTCTGACTCGATACTGACGTTCGCCTCACTCGCTAGTACGCAACAACTCACGGCTACCGTCACCGACGCGAGCGGTGAGACGATCAGTGGTGCCACGGTGACGTGGACGACATCGGACGCTGCGGTTGCGACGGTATCTGATGCGGGTCTTGTGACCTCTGTAGCGAACGGCTCAGCCACGATCACGGCGACCTCTGGCTCAGTCAGTGGGACAGCATCGGTGACTGTGACGGTTGGGGGCACCACCGACGCGCCACCCGTCTACGTCGTCCTCTTCACGCATATCGAGGACAACACCCCGTCCGGCACCCTGGACACGGCCGTGAATCGGACCAAGTACCTCCAGTGGCGTACGCACTTGATTACGATGGCGGAACTCGCACAGCGCTACGGCATGACGTGGGTGCTCCAGCCTGACTGGAAGTTCCTTGAAGCGGCCCGGACGTACGAAAACGCGTCCGTGATGTCCACCACAGGAGGCAAGAACATCCTCCGCTACCTGCGTGACCAGTTCGATGTGGTCATCGATCCGCATTCACACGAGAACGGTGGGTACAACTACACGGACGTCGCATATCTGCTGCACGGACTCGGCGTGGGTGGGAGCACGGTCATCGGCGGGCACATCTGGGATCCGTCGCTGCCTCAGTTCTCACACTGGGATCGCTTTCGGGTGCCGGTCGCCGGAGAACAGTACCCGTCCGCGCTCTGGCGCGGCGACATCCTCATGGGCAGCGGCACGCCCGACCACACCAACGATCCCATCGTCAGCGGCGTGTGGCGACCGAAGGACCCTTGGAGTTACTGGGAGGACAGTCCGTCGGGCAACATCGTAGCCGTGGGCTCCTTTAAAAAAGACGTTGACGGCATCAGTGAGTTGGTCGCACGGTACACGAGCGGCCAGTCCGCCCCAACCTGCATGTTGACGAGCACGTATCACATCAAACCGGCCATGATCAGTTCGTCGAGTGGCTTGAGCACACTTGAGCGGGATGTGTTGTCGCCGTTGTCATCACTGCGAGACAGTCGCAAGGTCGAGGTCACGGACTTCACCACGCTAGTGGCGACGTGGAAGAGCCGGTTCGGTGGCCAGGCGTGTATCTATCGACAGTGAGGTCTCGTTTCAGAACCACGGTGGCTGAGCGCGGGCCTCTAGGGCACTCATCCAGCAAGCTTGTGACGGCGGATTAGAGCGGGCGTGCGAACATTACGACGTGCGCGGAAACATTTTCGACGAAGCTTGTGACGGCGGATCCGAGGAGGCGTGCGAATTGATACGCTCTTGGCGCAGGGCGAACAACTAGCCACTAGCCCCCCCCTCCGTGGCACCCAGCCACACCCAGGCTATCCAGCAGTGTTCTGCGCGTCCGTTCAGGCTAGTACGTTGCGAGAGCACTTCTACTGGAGGATGGCCCGATGAAGAGAACCCTGCTGATTGGGACGGAGCAGAATGAGGGCATGAAGAAGACCCTGCTCTTCGCGCTCGTTTCCCTACAGCAAAGCTCCTACGGGAATTGTAATGAGTGGTAAGCTGGGGCAGAGGAAATGGGTGTTTGATCGCCTTGACGACGCCCACTCAGTCCTTCTGCACATCCCCCACTCTTCGACGGTGATACCAGATCGATTCGCCGACCTGTTCACGCTTGATCCTAGGGAGGTGGCAGAGGAACTCCTCGTCATGACGGACCATCATACCGACTCACTATTTGAGTTCGATGATGCGGACCGCCTCGTGTTTCCGGTATCTCGGTTACTCGTAGACCCGGAGAGGTTCCGGGACGATGCTCAGGAGCCGATGTCCAGCCGTGGGATGGGAGCAGTGTATACGAAGACCCACCACGGCCGAGACCTAAAGTCAGATCGTGTGCGGAAGGCGCTCGTCGAGGAGTATTACGACCCGCATCACGCCGCCATGGACGCTTGGGCATCTGATCGGCTTCGGAGGCACGGTCGCTGCCTGATTATCGACTGTCACAGCTTTCCCCGCACACCGCTACCATGTGACTTGGACCAGACCGCCAGCCGCCCGGACATCTGTATCGGAACAAGTGCGGTGCATACGACCGATACCGTGGCCCGTGTTGCCTGCTCGGCCTTCGAGGCACGCGGCTACACTGTCGAGGTCAACCGACCATACCAAGGTACGATCGTCCCGCTGCGCTATCTTGGGAAGGATCCGTTCGTCCAGTCGATCATGATCGAGGTGGGACGTTGGCTCTACATGGACGAAGCGACCGGCGAAAGGCTCAGTGCCTTCGAGGCGTGTCAGGAATCTGTCCAGACCGCGATGGAAGCAATCGCCGAGGTCTGGCGGGGCGACGCCGCCCAGCAAGAGGAGAACGAGTGGATTGAGGCGCATCCCCCCGGCAACTAGCCCCTCCGTGGCACCCGCCACACCCAGCTATCAAACAGTGTTCTGCGCGTCCTGAGTTGCGGGTCTGAGTGGGGAGGTGCAGAATGAAGGGATGAAGTTATTCTGCTTATGACAGGAGAAATACCATGAGCAAAGAGAATCTTGAACGGTTCATGACACAGGTCGCTGACAGTGAAGAGTTGCAAGCCCGGATTGGTGATGG
>Ga0315339_1001340_pt1 | contig 22447 bp, 17 predicted proteins | sample ASW17metaG_FD_204514 | JGI IMG/M metagenome (GOLD analysis project Ga0315339, IMG submission 204514) | Ammonia-oxidizing marine archaeal communities from Pacific Ocean, United States - ASW #17 | ecosystem: Environmental > Aquatic > Marine > Oceanic | place: USA: California | collected 2016-12-05
AAGGCAAAAACCAGATAACCGATCAGGCAATCAGTCAATCAACAAATCAGTCAATCAACAAATCAGACAATATTTTGGTCACTACAGCTCTCATCATTGCCGCCGGCGCCGGCGCCCGTCTACAGGGCGTTACAGGCTCTATTCCTAAATCTTTATTTAAGATTGCCGGTGTACCCATCATTAAACGTATTATCATGACGGCTAAAAAAGCCGGTATTGAACGGTTTGTCATTATCACCGGCTATGCTGCTGACCAGTTCCATGACTTACTTGATCATGATGATCAGGTGGCGGATTGTATCGACTGGGTGCATAACGACCAATGGCAACTTCCAAACGGGGTTTCCACTCTGGCTGCTCGACCCTTCATTGATGGCCCTTTTGCTCTCCTGATGGCGGATCATCTTTTTGAAGAACAGACGCTGGCGCAATTGCTGGAGACGCCCATAGCTCATGATGAATGCATCCTGGCCATTGATCGAAAAATCGAGACGGTCTATGATCTCGACGACGCCACCAAGGTTTACGATCAGGAAGGCCACGTTATTCACATCAACAAAACGCTCGATAACTATAATGCCATTGACACCGGTATGTTTTTGTGTACGTCCGCCTTATTCGATGCGCTGGAGTCGAGTCTGACAGAGGACGGTTGTTCTCTGAGTGATGGCATGCAATCCCTGGCGCGACGCGGAAAAATGCGGACCTTCGATATCGGGACAGGCTTCTGGCAGGATGTAGACACCCCCGACATGTTGTCCCACGCTGAAAAAATCCTGTTACGCCAATTGATAAAGCCGACAGACGGGTGGGTGTCCCGCTATTTAAATCGGTCGATCTCAACCCGCCTCAGCCGGTTTTTGGTCCGGACGCCGCTCACGCCGAACCAGGTGACCCTGATTACATTTATAACAGGATTGCTGGGCGCCTGGTATGTAGCGGATGGCACCTACTGGTCGGTTCTGACCGGCGCCTTCTTCTTCCAACTTTCCTCGATTCTGGACGGCTGTGACGGTGAAGTGGCCAAATTAACCTTTCGAGAATCCACATACGGCTCCTGGCTCGACACCATTACCGACAATCTGACGTATGTCGCGTTCTTTGCAGCAATTGTATGGGCACATGGCCATCTGGTTGACACTACGCTGATATGGTCTATAGGTATCGGGTCCGTTTCTATGGTGACCGCCTCTATCCTGGTTATGTATTACTACCTGCTGCACACGGGCGCTGGGGGCAGCCTGGTCCGTTATAATGTAGCCTTTGAGGAACATGCTGCACGACCGCAAGCCAGTCTAATTGCCCGTACATTGAATGTACTCCGTATGATGAGCAAACGAGATTTTTTTACCATGCTGCTACTTTGTTTTGCGGCGTTGGATCTGTTAAGCTGGATGTTCTGGATGGTCGGTCTGGGCGGATTTGCCATGGCCATCGCCGTGTTCATTTCCACAGGCCGGTTGCTGTCGCAAGACCGGGAGGCCAGACAGACAGAACAAACCATCATGGAAAGTGAAGCTGCTGGCGGCGCTTGATCATCCAACCGTAAAGGGAAAGGGACAGATCTATGGGCTGGTCTAACGGCCGGTTAAAAGGGTTATCAACGAGATTACGCAAGGATTTCAATTTCCGGCGTGTGCAGGAGACGGTACCGGCACTTCGCTGGTTGAAACCGAAATCAGGAGAACGCATCCAGGATATTGGTTGCGGCGAAGGAACCTATAATTATCGGATCGCCTTACATGGGGCTCAGATCTTCGGTTTTGATCTGGACCGCCGCCAGCTCCGGCGGGCTATGGCACTCCATAAAACACCCACCACCGAGTTTATATGTGCCGACGCCACCAATGTGCCCCTGCAATCCGGTCAGTTCGACACGGTTATGAGCCTGTGTGTTTTTGAACATCTGCCCAATGACCGGGAGACGCTTGGTGAAATCTCCGGGGTGTTACGACCCGACGGAAGGATCCTTTTAACCCTGGATAGTTTAAGTTTGAAGGGTGTGGATGAATCATGGCGGGATACGCATCGTGAGCGGCATGCGGTGCGACAGTTCTACACGGACCAGTCTATTGCAGATTTACTGAAAGAAAGCGGATTTCATCTGGAACGATATCGCTATTTGCTCCGTTCTAAATTGGAGTTTTTGCTCATAAAATTGAGTTATGCGGCAAAAATAATGCATCCCATACCCGCTGCACTGACACGGATATGGCTTGTTACCAGTGGCCGGTTGTTATCTGCCCTGTGCAATCTTTTTACGCCGAACACGCGGGGTTGGACCCTGCTCGTTGAGGCAAGTAGAATAAGAGAATAACATATATTGTTATGATAACCGAACAAACAATTTCCATCCCGAAAACGGAGCAGGCGCCATCAGACGCCGCCGTAATAGCCAAAGGCGCCCTGGTTAATTTCCTCGGCACTATGGCAAAAATTGTAAAGTCGATCTCGATTATCATCCTGACGAGGTTGTTCGGTCCTGAGATATTTGGTCTGTACGGTCTGGCGTGGTCGATCATCGACCTGACGAGCAAAGTAGGCCATTTTGCACTGGACAAGAGTATCATCCATTTCCTGCCCCGCTATCGTGAGGATGGTGATACAAACGCGATCTATGTTCTCTTGAGTCGGGCTTTCGGTGTCGGATTGATTATGAGCCTGTTAACCGGTATCGGGGTTTTTCTGTCGGCTCCTTTACTGGAAGCACAATTTCAGAAAACGGGTATGGCAACCATGTTGCAGATACTGGCGCCGGTTCTGCCGCTTATGTCGCTGACCATGATTATCCTGGGCGTCACCAGGGCGCATAAGATCATGAAATACGATGCCTATATCAAGAGCATTGCCGAACCCTTGATTATGTTCGGTATGGCTTGTGTCTTATACTTTATGGGATGGCATGTCGCGGGGATTGCCGCCGGGCATGCGGTGGCCATTGTCGGGAGTGTAATATTTGCAGGCTTTATTTTCTCCAAATTCTATTCCTGCCGCCAATGTATTCAGAGCTTGAAGGATTTCCGTCTCTGGTCGCCCATGACTCGTTTTTCCGTGCCTGTCATGGGCTACGAAGTAATGTATCTGATGATGATACGACTGGACATTCTAATGGTCGGCTATTTCCTTACTGCTATGGAGGTAGGCATCTATCTCATAGCTACGGAAATCGCGCTCTCGACCAAAAAAGTGCGCCAATGGTTCGATCCTATTTTCAGTCCTATTGTGTCCGAATTGGCCTATCGTCAGGATACCCAACGTATCGGTCATAATTTTGCGACGGTAACCCGATGGATTCTGACAATTAATATTGCTTTTTTATGTGGCGTGTTTCTAATTGGTGAAGAGCTTCTGGGGCTTTTCGGTCCGGAATTCGGTATCGGTTTTTTGACCATGATAATTCTGGCGGTCAGCCACGTCGTTTATTCGAGCATGGGTTCCGGAGATACGATACTCATCATGTCCGGTCATCCGTATATCAATCTGGTTAATACCGTGATTGTGGTGGCGGTCAACTTCGGTCTCAATGTGGTGCTTATTCCGAAATTCGGCATGGTAGGTGCTGCGGTGGGTACACTGGTTTCATTTTCTCTGCTAACCCTTATTCGGGGGATTGAAGTATATCGTTTATTTCGTATTCATCCATTCCGATGGGTCCTGTTAAAGCCGATTCTGTCAGCAACTGTGTCGTTTGCCATCGCCTACACGACGTCTCTTCGGATAGCGGATTACGATGTGTTGCGGATGGTCGTCCCGCCATTGCTCTTCATGGGCTGTTACGGACTCAGTTTATGGCGGATGAAGTTAGAGGATGAAGATTATCTTGTATTGGAACGTCTTTTCGCGCGGTTACGACGAAAAAATGCGAAGAAGAACGCGTGGCGTCTGAGCGTATAAAGCTATTCCTTAATATCCGTTCATTTGAAAGGAAGATCAAACCGTTTTGGGATTCAAAGTCAACCTGTTTGCGGATACCACTTTAAGCTGTCAAGGCGCGCAGTGGCATATATACGGCATCCCGATGCTGGAACGTCAGATACGTGTATTCGCTTCATTGGGCGCTGAAAAGATAACCGTCATCGGCCCGCCTGGCGATGAGGCTATACATAAACAGCTCAATCAGGCGGATGTATCCTGGTTCAAGTCGGTTCATCCGGTAGCCTATCATGGCGCCGATGAAAATCCTGAGCACTGGCGCCCTTCACAGAATGAGGCCGTCCTGCTGATTGACGCGCATCAATTATATGATCAGCGGGTGTTAGATGCCTTAATTGCCCGTGGTCCCAATACGTATGTAACCGATTCAAAAACGAATAGCGTCTGCCACCTGGCGATGGTCAATGGCGTTTTGATGATTCACCTGTTGCAAACCTGGCAGGATTCAGCATCATTCTGGGAGGCTCTGGCAGCAACGACAGAGGAGACGTGTCAACCCATCAATATTCGGGGAATAGATCCTTACGTCGTCGATTTACGCCGTACGATCCCGACCTATTGGTTGCCGGTGAATTCTGATCAGGATGCCGCCCAGGCTGAAGCCTTGCTCATTGATGCCGCCCAGAAGGGCACATTGGACTTTCCAGCTCGATATATACACCCTCCTCTGGAAAACAGGCTGACTAAATGGATGTCCTATACGACCATTACACCCAACCATATCACGACGATAACAAATATCATCGCCCTTTTTGGCGTATGGCTCATGGCTACCGGTACGCTGTTTTTCGGTTTGATTCTGGCCTTAGTCGTTGGGATTCTGGACGGAGTGGACGGTAAGCTGGCGCGTGTCACGGTACGTTGTACCAAATTCGGGGATCGGTTTGAACATATTCTGGATAATGTCTATGAACTGGCCTGGTATTGGGCGATAGGCTGGATGTTGAGTCGTGGTGGCGAAGAGATGATGCCGATTGTTCTAAGCGGGGTAATTACTCTGTTTTATTTACTGGACCGTGCGGCCACCGGTTTATTTAAACATTGCCGTGGCATCGAACTGTTTGATTATGCGCCGATAGATCGGTTTTTCCGTCTTATCGGCGGGCGTCGCAATATTTATATTTTAATGCTGTTGGCCGGCGTCCTGGGGCAAAGACCGGCCATCGGTTTTCAGAGTGTAGCCGTCTGGGCTGTGATTACAGCCTTATTTCACTGGGGACGCGCCATCTGGCTGCTTCTTAAACTGCCGAAGCAAACGGAAAAATCCGCCGCCTTTTCCGGCGAGGCGGCATCGTAAGAAGACGAAACAACGAATCGACGAAACAACGAATCGACGAATCGCAAACGGCATTTCACGATTCGCAGATTGATTCGTGTTTCCCATATAAATTTCACATACATTTGCAGAGGTTACGATATGAGCATTCTCACGGAACGGATAGAGGCCGTGAAAAAGAGACTGACGCCGAACACACCGTCGTCCACCCAGATTCCCATCTTCGAACAGGCAAAGCATTGGTATTTGACAAAGAGGACCCCTTCGTTTCCGTTACTGGTTGATATCATGACCAAAAGCGGTTGTAACGCCAGTTGCGTTTTTTGCCCGAGTGGTAAACCCTTCCTGAAGGTATCGCACGGGGATATGCCGGACGATCTCTATGAGAAAATCATCGATGAGTCCGCAAAACGCCGCGTATTACGTCTGGCGCCATTTTTGCAGAATGAACCGTTACGCGACCCCAAAATTCATGAACGGGTGGCCTACGCCAAAAGCAAAATGCCACGGTATACGCAAATCCGCCTTATTTCTAACGGCGCCCTACTAACCGAAGAGGTGGGCTATAAACTCATCCACGCCGGCCTCGATAAATTGATCATCAGCATCCAGAGTATTGAAAAAGAGGTGTATGAGGAAACCATGCGGGGCCTCACTTTTGAGAAGACGATGGAAAACGTGACGAAATTCGTCGAATTGAAAGAATCGCTGGGGACTAAAAACCCTGACCTTGAGATCTGGATGGTTCGGACCAAATATGTCGAAGATAAATTGAAAGAACACAAGGCGTTCTGGAAAGATCGGGGCATCAAACTCAAAGCACGAAAGCTTAACAATCAGGCGAGTCCCGAGTTGGAAGAACGTATGCGTTTGCGGGGAGATATCCCCAACGACGATTGGGCGTACGCCAGCCATTGTTCCATTCCGTTCTGGCGCGCCTGGATCACCTGGACCGGCGATATGATCCTGTGCTGTGCGGACTGGCATCGGTCGACGGTGCTGGGCAATATTTATGAGTCTTCAATAGAAGAAATATGGAACGATGCCCCATACCGCGAGTACCGGGAGCGCATGCTGGCCGGCGATGTCGAAGGGCTGCTCTGTCAGGATTGCAAGGGAGTGGATTGATAGGACATGCCATGGATTAGATCGCCACGAATTCTCACTGCTCTCCTTGTTACATCAGGTTGTTCCTATCTTGAAACCCAGCGACGCACCGCCTCAAGGTACATAGCCAGCCATGGATTTCAAGCCTTAAACAGATAAAGACCGAAAATGATAAATAAATATTACCTAAAAATACGATCCCTTTTCGAGTGGATAGCGATCGCATGGTGTGCCAAGTTTTTGTCCAAAGACTTAATCACAGGTTCAAAAATAGATGCGATTCCTCATCTGGAGAAAATTGGGACCAACTATGGTGGATGGATAACGCCCATTGATCTGATAAAAAAACAGGATATCTGTTACTGTGTTGGTGTTGGCGAAGATATCTCTTTCGATTTAGGTATTATCCGACGGTTCGGTTGTCAAGTTTATGCGTTTGATCCCATGCCCCGGGCCAAACAGCATGTTCAGAAACATGCTGAGCACGTAAACGAATTTCATTTCTTCGACATCGGCTTATGGGATAAAGATGAAGTCGTAAGTTATATGCGCACTCCAATCCGTTAAGCACATCATATTCAATTATAAATCTGCATAAAACGGACAAATACCTCGAAGCTCAGTGCAAAAGATTGTCAACGATAATGAATGAGCTGGGTCACAGGAAAATCGACTTATTAAAAATAGATATGGAAGGAGCCGAGTATAAGGTCATTGAGTCGATTATTGAAGACCGTTTAGATATTGGAGTTATCTTCGTTGAACACAAAGAATAACTTATGTGTACCATGATATTTTTTTCGGAAAGATCGAACTTGTCCGTTTACTTGACACATTTCCACATCAGAATTCAAAGTTTGCATTTTTTTTATTGAAGTACATTTCGCCCGCGTTAGGGACCGTGCATGATGGCTGGAAATAGGGGGTGGATTAATATGGCATGGGGCAGATCGGCACGCATTTTTCTGCTGTTGATTGGTTTAACCATACTCCTCAGATCGCCTACCTTATTTGATTCCATGTACCTGGTTGATGAGGGCTATTCCGGGGCGATCGCCATGGAAATGTTATATGGCGGATCGATGTATGAGACAGCGGTAGATACACGTGCGCCATTCATATATTACACCTATTATTTGATCTTCCTGTTTGCAGGGCCGAACAATCTGTGGGCTGTCCATGTCTGTGCCATCGGATTTATTATTGCAACAGCGTTAATTATACGACAAATAGGATACCTTCTGGCAGATGATGAGACAGGCGGGTGGGCGGCTCTGGGCTATATCCTCTTCTCTCATGCCTACCTGCCACGTGATACACTGGCTGTAAATGTAGAAATTTTCACGCTCCTGCCGATGACTGCGAGCTTGCTCTGTTTTCTTCTTGGGATATGCCGGTCAAAATCGATCTGGCTTTTATTCAGCGGTGCATTATGCATTGTCGCAACATTCTACAGACAACCTTCTATTGTTCAGTTGGGCGTCTATGCATTCTATCTTCTATATGCCTGGTATGTCCTTAAGACGCTGTCGTTTAAAGACTTTATGATAAAAAGCCTCATGACTGCCGCTGGGTGTCTTATCAGTGCCGGTATTATTCTGGGTTACCATTACATGGCCGGTAATCTATACGCCATGTATACCTGGTCCTGGGATATCGCGGTAAATTATGTCAATTCTGAAACGACCGTAGCCCATGTGGTCCGTCGTTTGTTTCTGGTACATGGCACATTTATCCTCGCGACCGGTTTGCTCTGGTATTTCGGCATCAATCAATGCCTGCGCTTCTGGAGATCATTCAGGGAAAATAAGATGAAAGAGGATGGGCTCTGGTTGCTTATCGTAGGCAGTTTTGCCGCATCGTATATTACGATGTTTACAGGATGGCGTTTCCCGGGCCATTATCATTTAATGCTTATGCCGCCTCTTGCTTTATTAGCAGGAAGAGCTTTTTTAAACTTTTTGGAACACATAAAGCACGACTCTTCCACCAGAATAAAAAGGATCCATCGTTTTCTCACAGCAGCGGTTGTGGTACCGGTTCTTGGTTTTTTGATTATGGCCTATATCGTTCGTGAGCGGACGTTGGCTTTTACGCCTATTACCGACTATATCACCGCAAAGACCGGTCCAAAAGCCCGTATTTTTGTATGGGGAAGCGCCCCGCATATTTATAGTTTTTCCCAACGGCGGATGGCCACGCGTTTTACAAGTTGCAGCCATCTGGTCGGCATGTACGCCAGCCGTCCTCATAAGGACATCGACGAATCCAAATGGATTGTTCCCGGCAGTTGGGATATGCTGGCGTCTGATTTGAAGGCACACCCGCCGGAATTGATTATCGATATGTCGACCGTCTCGAATAATTGGGGACCCCATCCGATACGGCGGTATACGGTCCTTGACAGGTTGTTGAAAAACTATTCACATGAGACAACAGTCAATGGCGTGCCTATTTACCGCCGCAATACTTAAAAAAATTGGATCAATTCCGAATAAAATGACGTTTAATATGTTGTAGTACGATATTTATAGGAGATGAAGGGGAAGGAAGGAAAGGCGAAAGAACGAAAGGGTGCTTTATCTTCCTCTCTTCCTTTATTCTTTCCTTCCTTTTTGTTTGATTCTCAATTGCAGGTCCTATCGGACCCTCCGAGCCCTCCGGGGTTCGTAGATTCGGCACTTCGTTTCTCACCATGGAGGTATGTACGTGCGGTTGATATTGATGCTTCTCTGCACAGGGATGCTCGCAGAACATGTAGCGGCACAAAGCGCCGGTCAGAGTATCCGCATGAACCTGGCTCAGTGTATTGACCGGACGCTCATGGTAAGTCCGGATGTGGAGCAGGCTATGCTGGCTGTCGAGCGGATGGAGGCCAGGCTCAGTGAAGCGAAAAATGCCGGTATTGTGCCGCAATTACGATGGACGAATATCTTTGGTCCGGCGCCCGGAGTAACCGGGGATCCCACAAAAATCGAAAATCTTGAGAGCGACCCGTTCGATATAGGTATTTTTTTTCGTACACAACTTGATGTCATACAGCCGCTCTATACCTGGGGTAAAATAGGTCATGCCAAAAAGGCGGCACAGTATGGCGTAGAAGCAGGCGTGGCCGGTGTGGTGAAGAAAAAAAGCGAACTCGTTCTTCAGGTTAAAAAAATCTACTACGGCATGACCCTTGCTAAAGCACTGCGTGAAGTCGTCATAGAGGGGCAGGAAAATGTACAGAAAGCGCGGCAGCGTGTAAATGACCTTATCGAAGAAGACTCCGATGAAGTCGGTCAGAGTGATTTGTTTAAGATCGATGTGTTCGAGTTCGAGGTCAAAAAAAATCTCGCCCGGTCTGATAAGGCGATCGAAATGGGCAAGGCGGCGATGTTGCTGCTGCTGAAGATGGACCGAAGTACAGATTTCGATATCCTCTATCCTCAGGAAGAAACGGAGCCGGCGTCTCTTGAAGCACTGGCTGTCTATGTTAACCGGGCTCGTGCTGAACGAGCCGATGTCAAGCAATTGCGCGCCGGCGTTCTGGTTCGGCGGTCGTTACTCAAAATTTCAAAAAGCGATTTTTATCCACAGATTGCCCTGGTCGGCACCATGCAATATGGGATTGCTCCTCACAGGACGAAATTTGACAATCCCTTTCTTCGGGATAATTTCAATTTTTTCCGCGCCGGCGCGTTTGTCACGCTACGACAAAATTTCAGTTTCGGCCTGACGCGGGCCAAATATGCCACTCAAAAAGCGGAGTTGGCCGATTTACTCAGCAAAGAAAATCAGGCCATGAATGCCATTGCGCTGGATGTGGAGCGAACCTACCTGGATGTTGTGGAAGCCAATGGTAATGTGGTTAACAGTGACCGGGCGATGCGATCCGCGAAATCGTGGATGACTTCATCCGGTATAGGGTTTGATATTTCCGGGGACAGTGCGGACCTTTTAAATGCTTTTACCGCCTATTCAAAAATGCGAAACGAATATCATCAAGCCGTTTTCAGTTTGAAAGTCGCTCTGGCTGGACTCGATCATGTGACCGGCGTCGGCGTACCGGCCGTACGATAATAAGGAAAGATAATATGCACCGATCCGTAAAGACACGAAGTAACATGATATCATTATTTCTAAGCGGCGCCGGCCTTGCCCTGGGAGGTGGGTTGTTGTGGACCATAGCGACCAGTATGGTTCCGACAAAGGAAGATTTACGTCTGCTTTCAGGCCAGACACCTGAACCGCCCCGGCTGACGAGATTATTTTCCCCGCTCATGCCGGCCTATGCACGGACTGAGCTGCTGCAAGAAAATGATCCCGGCCTGGTTTCCGTCGTGGTAGACAACTTTGACGATATCCCCCTCGACGGATTTCCTGCAGCCTGGAGAGCCTGGCGCGGCGATGACGATCTGGCTCGCAATTTATATTCGATCCAGGAAGAAGACGGCAACCGGTATCTCAGGGCAGATGATGACGGTACTTCGATCATCATCAGAAAAAGAATGAAAGAGTGGAATTCGCGTGAATATCCTATATTATCCTGGCGTTGGCGTGCCCGTGTGTTGCCTGAAGATGGTGACGAACGGATCGGATCAAAAAACGACAGCGCGGTTGCCGTGTATGTGGTTCTGGACCAGAACTTTTTTCGGATCCCAAAGACACTGAAATATGTGTGGAGCACGACCTTGCCTATTGGAACCCGACATCGGCGTGATGGGATCGGCCGACCTAATGTGATTGTCCTCCAGAGCGGAGCGGAAAAAGTAGGACAATGGGTGACCGAATCCGTAAATGTTTATGAGGACTTTGTCCGAACCTTCGGTAAGGTGCCGCCCAAAAGCTCTGTAGGCATCGGTGTCTTAACGGACGGGAACGCCACTCATACCGATTCTCAAGGAGATTACGACGATTTCGTCATTCACCTACGATGATTCGTGAATGACCTGATAAGGAGGATGGACATGCGGTTAAAAATGGCAAACAGCAGACAGCTGAAGGCAGCCAGAAGACGGATGATAATTGGTGCGGCCATTATCCTCGTACTCGGTATGGGGACCTCAAACGGTTATGGCCAGGCTATGTCTCCGACTGAAGTACTGAAAAAAAGAGACGCGACTTTACAGGAATTAGTCGCGTCCATGGATACCGCTGAAGGAGATGCCAAAATACGTCAGGCTATCGTTGGCAGCTTCGATTTCGAGCAGCACAGCCGTATCTCACTGGGTAAATACTGGAAACAGAGATCAAAAGTGGAACAAGAAGAATTTACCGGTATCATGCGGGACTGGACGGAAAACCGGGCGATAAAAAAACTAATGAAGCGCTCGGATATTACGACATACGGTAGTGAAGAACTGCTGGGTAGTAAAGCGCTGGTCAAAACCACTGTACGGTACAAGGGCACCAAGACCCTGGTGGATTACAAGATGCAGATCACAGGTGGGCAATGGGTCATTTATGATATGGTTGTTGACGGAGCGAGCGTCGCCCTGGCAAACCGGGATGCTTTTTATAAGAAGATAAAAAAAACATCCTATGAAGAATTAGTGAGTATTTTAAAAGCAAAAACACTTGAAACTAATTGACATATGCATTATCATAAGGACATTATTATAAGGATCTGTTGTACTTTGTTTTGAGTTGAAAGGTATCTTGATGTACTATATATTTAGGAGTTTAAATGGCTTTAACGCCGTTTAAGCGGTGTATTTTCTTTCTGGTCGACGGCGCGCGTGCAGATGTCTTGCAGGATATGCTGCAGGCAGAAGAACTTCCGGCACTCAAACAATATGTTTTAGACTCTGGCATTTATCAGACGGCGGTATCTGTTTTTCCATCAACGACCGGTCCGGCGCATGCGCCATTTATTACCGGCTGTACACCCGGCACGTGCAATCTACCGGGGATTCGATGGTTCGATCGGGCTCAACCAAACGTATTTAATCATTTTAAGCAGTCACGAAGCTACGTAGGTCCGGGTAGCTTCTATATGGACACTGATTTGAATATGGATTTGCGTACCATATTCGAATATTTCGATCGTCCTGCGGGCGTTTTCAGTTTTCTTAACCGGGGACTGGGTCTGACTGAGAATCAAACGCTGTTGACCAAAGCCTGGTACTGGATGTATGCCCATTTTACTGGCCACTGGCAGGCAGTAGATAATGCTGCCTGGCGGTATATAGACCGGGCTGTAGATCGACGGTCCGATTTTATTTTTGTTGTTTTTCCTGCGGTGGATGAGTATTCTCATCACACCCACCCATTTTCAGAGGCGACGTACGCATCGTATCGGGCGTTCGATCGGGCGTTCGGAAAGATGGCAGAACGGCTGCACCGGAACGGGCAGCTTGAAGATACCCTGTTCGTATTATCCAGCGATCATGGATTAACAACTACGCATACCCACTTTGAATTGTGGAAATTTCTGGATGACCAGGGTCTTAAAACAGTTTATTATCCGAAAATTTTAAAGAGTGGATGTAATGCCGCCTCCATGATCTCCGGCAATGGTATGGCCCATGTGTATCTGAAACATGGAGATACATGGCAGTCACAACCTACATACCAGCATATTCGTAATGGCATTGCCGGTTCAGATCTGATCGAAGCCTTGTTGTCTCAGGAGGCCGTAGATCTGGTAGCGGCACGTCACGAAAACGGTGGTGTAGTGGCCTGCAGCAAAAACGGAATCGCTGAAATACAGGATACGGGGACAGAAATCAACTATCGTATATCGGGCGGCGATCCCTTCGGTTATACGCATATGACAGCATATATGACCTATGATCAGGTCATCGAGGCCACATTCGAGTCGGATTATCCGGATGCACCATATCAGTTGTTGAAGCTATTCAATTCGCCCCGGACCGGCGATTTGATTATCAGCGCCCGAAAGGGTTACGACTTAAGATTACTGCACGAGCATCCGGAGCACTTTGCGACGCACGGTTCGTTGCATCGGGAACATATGCTGGTCCCTTTATTGATGAATGCAGATATATCACGACCTTACGTACGCACTGTGGATGTTTTTTCATCCATACTGGAACTTATGGGGCGTACCATAGAACATACGATTGATGGGAACAGTTTCGTTCCCCATAAAGATATGGAAGGAGTACACGCTTAATGTCGGAACTGACACAAGTTGTTCAGCCGCCGAAGCATGTGGCACCACCACAACCGCCACCGGTGATCATACCACCTGATGAAGATCAGACGTATGATCAGATCGCTCTTGGTTCTTACTCGCTGATTCAAAAAATACAAGGTGGGCTGAAGTACCTCTGGGTAAGATTGCGGGGCGGTCCGATGTTGGTGAACATGGAGGTTACGCATTTCTGCAACGCCCGCTGTGACTTTTGTGATTTCTGGAAAACCGAACGGTCAGGTAAATTGAGGGATTACGATTATATTGATGCGATTCGACAATTGAATCCAATGGCTGTTACGCTGACCGGTGGGGAGCCGACGATCAACAAACAATTACCGGAGGTGGTGCGTCAGATTAAATCTTGTAGCGGGTATATATATGTGGGTATGGTTACCCATGGCTCCTTGATGACGATGGAAAAGGCCGCCGCTCTCTGGGAAGCCGGGATCGATCAGATTTCTATTTCTTTAAATTATGTCGGTTCCGAACATGATGAAGAAAGGGGTATAGAAGGATTATATGATCATCTGAGCACGCTCATCCCTCAGATGGCAGCCCACGGCATTAATGTCATTCTTAATACCGTCATCATGAGAGATAATATGGACCATATAATACCTATTGCTTACAAGGCTCGTGAGTGGGGGACCAAGGTGTCCTTCAGTTGTTATAGCGATTTTAAGAATGGTAATGCATCACATCTGGTTGACCCGGATCATATTGATCAGGTTGAACAGGTGATCGAAAATCTGCTCGTACTCAAACCTAAATTAGGTAATATCATCAGCTCCGACTATTTTTTACGGGGTATCCCGGATTATTTCAAGAATAACATACCGAGTACCTGCAATGTGGCCGGGAAATGGTTGGTGCAGCTTACCCCTGACGGTGATATTAAGCCTTGTCCCGAATTACCCGTATCCTCTCACTACTCGGATTTCAAATCGACAACAGAGCCTATCGTATGTGACCGATGCTGGTATAGTTGCCGTGGGGAAACAGAGGCTTCTCTGACGTTTGAACGAGTTATGGAATTGATTGGACGGTTGTAAATACGGCAGGTGGGCAGGTGGGATTCCCAATCTCACACAATCACGCGCCCATTTGCTGTTTATACCAGGATCATACCATGGGGCGTGTTTACGGGTGGACGATTGCTTTGGCTATGCTGGCTATCGGCCTGACTGCCGGCAAGTATATAGCCACTCCGGAAGAACAGTTGCCACCCGCCCCGCCCACCTCATTTCCTCCAGCTGTTATTACCGTTCCCGCGGAACAACCCACCTTTCACCCTGAAATCGTAGATGCCCGTGCCTTAGGGCAAACTTTCGTCCAGATTGCTAAAAAGGTTAATCCTGCCGTCGTCTCTCTGAGCGCCGTACGCCTCATAGCGCATCCATCTGTTGATGAGGAGGGCGATGAGTCGGATGGTTTCCGCGGTCCATTCGAACGTTTTTTCAACGCCCCGGATGAAGTCCTTCGTCATAGTGTCGGTTCCGGTGTTATTGTAGACGGTACCAACGGCTATATCCTGACCAACCACCATGTGGTGGAAAACGCAACAGGTATCGAGATTACCCTTTTCGATAATCGTGTCCTGCAAGGCACACTGGTTGGTGGGGATGAGAAAACCGACATGGCTGTCGTCCGTGCGGATATCCCTGACGGCATACTGCCCCATGCCGTTCTGGGCGATTCAGACGTCCTGGAAGTGGGCGAATGGATTGTGGCGGTCGGCAATCCGTTCGGCTTAAACCACACGGTAACCGCAGGTATCGTCAGCGGTCGCGGTCGGGTGCTTAACCGGGATAACTATGAGGATTTTATTCAGACGGACGCCGCCATCAACCCGGGGAATAGTGGCGGACCGGTCATCAATCTGGATGGTCACGTTGTCGGGATCAGTACAGCCATTGCGAGTAACAACGGCTACTTTCAGGGCGCCGGTTTCGCAATTCCAATCAATATGGCCCGGCAGATCATGGGCCAATTGATCCGCCACGGTTACGTGACGCGGGGATATATCGGTATACGTATGGCCACCATTACCACAGAAGAGGCCGACGAACTGGGCATAGGCAAAGGGGTCTTGATTAGAAAAATAGAACGGAATACGCCGGCGGAATATGCAGGTTTAAAAGCCAGAGATGTCATCGTCGCTCTTCAGGGCGAGGAAGTGACTGAAAGTATTCAGTTTCGCAATAAGGTGGCGTCTTTGTCACCCGGTACGAGCATTACCCTGCAGATATGGCGTGACCAGGCACTGGAAGACATTCACCTCACCCTCGGCGCGTTGCCTACCGCTATTCGTCCACAGAAAACCGCTGTTCGTCCTGCCAACCGTACGCTGGGTATCGAAGTTGAATCGCTCAATACGACAGAGAACGAACACATCGACAAAACAGGTGTTCTGGTGTCTGATGTCGAACGGGGCAGCGAGGCGTTCCGCTTCGGTATCCGGGCTGGCGATGTTATCCTACAGGTCAATAATACGCCTATCTCTTCCGTTGCCGAGTACGACCGTGTGATGGCCTCCGTAACATCTGGCGAGATCCTCATGTTCCTCATCCGCCGTGAGATGGACAATCCGAGGATCATTTCCATTACAAAACCGTGATGGAAATGGTGAAGTGGTGAGTTAAAACCACACCCAATGAAAATGGTGAAGTGGTGAGGTTGTACGGTATTGTAGGATGTTTGCTGCGAATGAGTCAATCTATACATCGATATATTCGGTCTCTTACCAGGCACTATCCTTCCCGGTTTCTCGCGCCTCAATTTTCCAGGCTTATGGAACACCTGTTTCCGACGCGTGAGCCGTTATGGCTGGTCAGCGAGCCGTGCGGCCAGGCGCCTTTCTGGGCATTGAACCTCGCACATTCACATCAACGAAAAATCTATTATTTCCCTAAAGCGTGGGGTGCTTACTGGATGGCGGAGTCCTTTCCCTCCTTTCTGGATAAACATGTCGTGCCGGGTTCGTTATTTATGGACATCGGCGCCCACCTGGGGTCGTTCAGTTTCTATGCAGCCCGCCTGATTGGACCGGAAGGGCAGTCCATCCTGTTTGAGCCGGACCCTGATATCTACGAGGCCCTGGCCCGCAGTGCAAAGCTCAACTATCCCGATACCATCATCTGCGAAAATATCGCGCTCTCCAACGAAAATGGGACCGCCACTTTCTACAAGGCCAGAAGGCCGGCTTCGAGTTCACTGATGCCGGAATCAGAGGCGGAAGGTCATGCGCAGCGGTACGAAAGTTCCGTTGAAGTTGCTCGATTACGACTGGATGATTATGTCGAAGAGCATGAGGTCGATCTGGACCGGCTAAAATTGATCAAGTGCGATGTCGAAGGCCATGAGATCGAAACTGTGAGCGGCATGCGCCAGACACTGGTTGACGCCGGCTATCCGCTTTTATGGCAGGAGGTCCGCGGTCCGAGCGGGTCCACCCGCGCGCCGAACACATATCCAGAGGTTAAGCGGCTGTTAGGTGAACTGGGATATAAGCCATTTTTCTGGACGGACGGCGTATTGCGACCCGTTTTGGACAAAGAGGTCGTGGGGCGTGAGGATGTGGTGTTTCGGCATGAAGACGGTAATAAAGAGGGCGGATAGGACATGAGGAAAGGGTTACACCAGGTGCTCCTTTCCTCACTTCTTGACGAGAACTTTACTTTATCCTGTTTTTGCCGCTTCTATCACGTCTTCCATCGTGCCTTGATAATCAAACGCTTCTTCGGGGGTATCGTCGTACTTCCCCGCCAGAATCGCCCGGCATCCGGCTATCGTATCTTCCAGATCAATATAGCGCCCGACTTTACGTATATAGATTTCCAGATTCGGTAGGGACTGCGTCAGGAACAGATGCAGGCGCCGGGCACGCTGAGCGTTTTTTTCATCTTCCTCTCGGTCATCAAGCCAGAACAGATTGTCTGGACCATTCCATTCGACATGGTGGTGTAGATCCGCGTATCATTACCATCTACGCGTGTCGTTTTTCTTCTATCTTCAACTTGTTTTTTACCTGTCAAATATATATCATACACACTATAAGGTTGCAGGCGGCTTATGTCATTTTACGTGCGATAGGGAATAGTAAAAGATAGTGCGGAGTTTCGAGTAAAAAATAATACAGTACAGAGTGTAGGGTATTACAATTATTCGTTGTTTCGTCGTTGGATTTCGTTGCGCTCAATTGAAAGTAATGAACGCCTCTTCGAGGCATTATTATTACGCGCTCCGCTGCGCTCGCTGTGCTTTTCGTCGTTTTCTCGAAAGGATTTTCTTTATGTCGGAAGAACCCATTATTCAACTGCCGGATACGTCGTCATGGGGGACACCGGATTGGGGTGTTAAGGTGATGCCGAAGGATAGCAAGGGCATCGTTATGCGGGATTGTCTGATAGGTCGTGCCGGTGAGGTGCCGGACGTTGCTCCGAAGAATACGGGGGTTTCGCAACGGGGTTCTGTGGTGGACCCGAATACGCCCGATTTTGGATTTTCCATTCGAGATAAGAACCTGGTGTGGGCGCATAACATCGCAGACCTCTATGAACAGGCCAAAGGAGGACAGTGGGACGCCACGACCGATATCCCCTGGGATGATCTGCCTGAACTCCCGGATGATCTGGAACAGGCCGTATGCCAGATTATGACGTTCCTGATACAAAATGAATACCTGGCCATGTATCTCCCGGCCAAATTTATGCATCAGATCGATCCGCAATTTACGGAAGTGGTCCTGTTCCTGGCCACCCAGGTGATGGATGAAGCCCGCCATGCGGAGGTATTCACCAAGCGGGCACTGGCTAACGGCGGCGGCCTCCAGTATGTGTCGGCGGCTGAAGAGTGGTCGGTGCGCAGCCTGTTGTCTCAGGATGACTACTCGAACGGCTCCTTTCTCATGCACGTCCTGGGCGAAGGGACGTTTATGGAACTGCTGATGTTCCTCGAGGACATATCGCCCGATCCGGTCACGGCAAAGACCTTCAAGTTGGCGCGGCAGGATGAAGGTCGGCATGTCGGCTACGGCATCTCTCATTTCTCCTACCATATTGAACAGGATCCGTCGATCAAGGATCAGCTTCTGGCGGCAGCGGAAGAACGCACCATGTTCCTCCAGCAGGCGTCCGGATCGAGTCCCTTTGTCCTGAAAGCCATGATGACGCTGGCCGGCGGCGGTTCACATCCGGAGCAACTGGCCAAAGGCCGGGATCGGGTCCGTGAGTTGTTCGAAGAAATGCATAAAAAACGGGTGCGTGGATTAGTCTCCATCGGTTTTGAGCGAGAAGCGGCGGAACGAATTTCGGAATTACATGGGAGTGGGGTTCAGAACTTTATGTAATACAATTGTTGAATTATGAATTATGATTTATGAATTGTTAACCGGTAGCTATATGAAAGGTTCAGAGTGACCAACTTGCTGCAGGACACAGCACAACGTGCAATCCGGTATCTGGCGGCGCTGGATGATCGAGGGGTAGCGCCGTCGGTTGAGGCGGTAGCGGCGCTCGGGGCGCTGGATACATCCTTGCCCGATAGGCCGACGGATCCGGCTGAGGTGCTGGATTTACTCGACACCTACGGTTCACCAGCGACCACCGCGAATACGGGCGGGCGCTATTACGGATTTGTGACCGGCGGTGTGTTGCCAGCGGCGTTGGCGGCAAGCTGGATGTCGAGTACGTGGGATCAGAATGGCTTCGGATATACGAATTCGCCGGTGGCAGTTGTGCTGGAGGAGATAGCGCTCAGGTGGTTGGTTGACCTTCTGGGGTTGCCCTCAGGTTGTGGCGGGGCGTTTGTGACCGGGGCGACCATGGCCAATTTCACGGCGCTGGCAGCAGCACGCCATGCGGTGCTGAAACGGACTGGATGGGACGTGGAAGCCGATGGGTTGTTCGGAGCGCCGCCCATCACGGTCCTCATCGGTGAAGAGGCCCATCCTACGTTAACCAAATCGCTCGGTCTGCTGGGTCTGGGACGCAATCGGGTAGTCAAAGTTCCTGTCGACGACCAGGGCCGGATGCGTGTAGACGCCCTGCCCGATATCGCCGGACCGACGATCATCTGTACGCAGGCGGGGAATGTAAACACCGGCGCGATCGACCCGATTTGTGAATTGTCCGATCGATCCGACAATTCAGGTGCCTGGGTGCATGTGGACGGCGCTTTCGGCCTCTGGGCGCAGGCAGCGCCGCAACGAAGATATCTGACGGCAGGGATAGAGAAAGCCGACTCCTGGGCCACGGACGCCCATAAATGGCTCAATGTGACGTATGACTGCGGCCTGGCGTTTGTCAAAGATCCGGCCGCATTGTGTGCGGCCATGTCGATCAGCGCGGATTATCTGCCTCAGACAACCCGTCGTGAGCCTCTGCATTATACCCCGGAGGCCTCCCGCCGTGCTAGGGGCATCGAAATCTGGGCAACCCTTCGGTCGCTCGGCCGGACCGGCGTAGCAGATCTGATCGAAGACGACTGCCGTATGGCTACCCGTTTCGCCGAAAAACTACAGCAAGCCGGGTTTGAGATAGTGAATGAAGTCATGCTGAATCAGGTCCTGGTGTCATTCGGTACGCCGGAGCACACGCTGGCCGTGATTAAACGTATCCAGAAAGACGGCACGTGCTGGTGCGGCAGCACCGTCTGGCAGGGCCGGACCGCCATGCGCATCAGCGTCTCCTCCTGGACGACGACCGAAGAGGATGTGGATCGGAGCGTGGAGGCCATGATCCGGTGTGAGGGGATAGAACGCGGTTAACTCAGGAACAAGGATTAAATAGCCGAGGATAATATGAGTGCACTACGTATCCCCACCATTGATGTCTCTGAAGAAACAGAGCGCCATGTGATGATCTCACAAGGTACATCCGACGAATACCAGGGCCATCCGACGACGCTTTTGATGCCCGATATCACCACCATGTTCTGCGTCTATCCGCTTGGTCACGGCGGACCGGCGGTGGTGTTGCGCCGAAGTGAGGACACCGGGTTGACCTGGAGTGCGCCGCTGCCCGTACCGGACAACTGGGCGACAGCCAACAACTGCCCGGCGATCTTCCGGTTTGTTGGGCCCGACAGCATAGAAAGGCTCTTTGTGTATGAAGGCAACGGCGATATGCGTCAGGCCATGTCACTCGACCAAGGCCGAACCTGGACGCCTTTCGAGCCGAATGGATTGAAAACGGTCATGCCTTTCACCTCGATCATCCCGATTGAAGGCCGGCGTCTGCTGGGAGTCTGGAGCCGGCACTCTACCTTGCAGAGCATCTCTTTCGACGGTGGGGAGACCTGGGAACCGGAACAGATGATCTGTCAGGAGGATAAGGTCTTTGAGGGATGCATGCCCTGCGAGCCGGCGTTGATTCGTTCACCTGACAGTAATCAAATTGCCTGCATCATGCGAGAGAACAGCCGTCGGTATCAATCGCTGATCCAATTCAGCGATGACGACGGGACTACCTGGAGTGATCCCGTCGAAACGGCCCCGGCCCTTACCGGCGACCGCCACCAGCCGCGTTATACGCATGATGGTCGCCTGGTGCTCTGTTTCCGTGATATGACGGCAGACAGCCCGACGCATGGACATTTCGTCGCCTGGGTCGGTACGTACGACGACCTCGCTCAAGGGCGTGACGGCCAGTATCGTATTAAGCTGCTCCACAGCCACGCGGAACGGACGCACGATTGCGGGTATCCGGGCCTCGAACTTCTCCAGGACAACACGCTGATCGCCACGACCTATATCAAATACCGCCCCGGCCCCGAGAAACATTCCGTGGTTAGCGTGCGGTTTATGTTAGAGGACATGGACGGGAGATGAGTACGGAAACCGCAACCTGCATCATTTAAACAGGACATAAAGACTATGGGCGCAGTACACAAATATCAGGGTAAAGACGGCAACAATCAGTGGGAAGGCGTTCAGGTGCAGCCGTATGAAAGAGGTGGCGCGGTTGGTGGATCAGTACGGGTGGTTATCGGACCGGAGGACGGTGCGCATAATTTCACCATGCGCTATTTTGAGATCGAACCCGGTGGTCAATCCTCCTTCGACCGCCATGAACACGACCACGGCGTGTATATTCTTAAAGGAAGGGCCAAAGTATTGATCGGCTGGGATGTCCACGATGTGGGGCCTGGCGATGTGGTCTACATCGCTCCGAACGAACAGCATCAGTTCGAAAGCATGGGCGAAGAACCGCTGGGTTTTCTCTGCGTCGTACCGCCGAAGGACGATCCGGGCGAGCAGAACGAGCAATGCTGAGGAATTTTTGAATTCTCATTCATCTCCAAGCTATGGATCCCCGCTTAAAGCCTCCGGTCAAATCAGTTTTGTCTTGTACTACCTTAACCCATTCTTGATCAGATGGACCTGCGTCTCCACATATCCATGGCGTACTTCTTCAAAACGTGGGCCCATGGTCTGATGCAGATCACCGAGGGCGTGGAATGGGACGGTGGGAATGGCGTGGTGTTCAGCGTGGTAGGCGTTGTTCCAGTTCAGCCAGCGGATGAGGGGGAACGTCAGGACTGTCCGGGTATTGAGGAGGAGGTTGCGGATGCGGGGACATCCTGTATGTTCCGACATGCGAATGAGCCTCATAAAGGGTTCACCAACAAAACGGGGAATCAGCCAGTATATGGCTACGAACCAGGTGCTGAACCAGATAGAACCGGCAGTTGACACTGCATATACCCCGCACATCACCCAGGCTTCACGACGGACGTTGGCCAGCTCCCGCTTCGGCAGAAATTTCAGTTCTACCGCATTAAACATTCCGAACAGCATACGAAACAAGGTCAGCAGGTTGCTACAAAAATACGGGATGGCCGTGGCATAATACAAATACCCGCCCAGCCGCTCGGCGATGGGAATCATCTCCGGATCATCCCCCACAATCTGCGTACAAGAATGATGGGCGGTATGTTCGTACCGGAAATAAACGGGGATCAGGAACAGGCTTGTTCCGGCCACCCAT
>Ga0315339_1001341_pt1 | contig 22439 bp, 18 predicted proteins | sample ASW17metaG_FD_204514 | JGI IMG/M metagenome (GOLD analysis project Ga0315339, IMG submission 204514) | Ammonia-oxidizing marine archaeal communities from Pacific Ocean, United States - ASW #17 | ecosystem: Environmental > Aquatic > Marine > Oceanic | place: USA: California | collected 2016-12-05
TCGTTCCCCGTCCCACCGATCTCGGCGTACTCCATGTTGAGATCCTGCAGTCGGTTGGCCGCGGCCAGGCCTGCCTTGAGGCCGGCGGGGGCATCGGTCTCACCATAACGCAGCACATAAGCGTTGTGTTGGGTATCTGTGGAATAGCCCAGGTGAATGATGCCGAAGTCCGTATGGAGCATGTCGCCGCGCTGAATGACAACACCGTCGGGACCAGCCTCGGTACCACCCTGACGCTGCACGCTTACCGACGGGTGGAACCACTGGCCCAGACCGAGTTCCGCCACGCGCTGCCGCATCCACCACCGCACGTCCTCAGTGGTCGTAATTCCCGGGACGATCACCTGGTTCGAGAACGCCTCTGCTATCACTTGATGAGCGATCCGCATGACGAAGCGATACTGGTCGGTCTCCTCCGGGAGCTTCACCTCCAACCAGCCAACGGCGAGCATTTCGGCCGACGTGAGACGTGAAGAAAACTCGGGGCCGAGCGCCTCCACCAAGTTGTCGCGCTCGTTGGCGGTCAATCCATCGGCATGATTCCAGTACTGCGATACGTTGATCCCGATCGACTGAGGGTTCCGCTCCTCGACTACCTGACGCAGCCCCTCGTACTGGCCATCGTTGTGCGTGCGCACCACATCGAAGAGCCCATCGTAGTCAAAACGCCCAATAGAGAGTCGCTCGACCCCCATGCCCTCGCCTCTATCGTGGAACACCAGAATGGTCCTCCGCCTAGACGAATAGGTGGCGAAAGGCGACATGGACTCGAAAACGGGGTCGTTATTGTACTCCCGCGTCACCATGATCCACATGTCGATCCCCTCGCGTCGCATGAGCTCCGGAAGTAGGGTCTCGAAGCGCTTCACGATCCGGGAACGCACGATAGGTGCCTGTTCACGATGTGTGAGGACACGGTTTACCGGTTGAGTGCGCTCGGGAGACGGCAGAACCTGCGCGCCGGCCATAACCGGAAGCAGTAGAGCAAACGCGAGGGTAGTGCAGACAGCTCTCATGGCTCGAGGTCCTGTGATTGAAGTGAAGCACATTCTGATCGGATCGGGATCGACTACACACAATAGTTACCGTGCTCGTCCTCGCCCGGCCACTAGTCGCTTCGACGCACCACCGATCGGCCTCGGGCACCTACCGGGCAGGATGCAATCGGCTCCTCCACTCCATCCCAGTGCCGCAGGTACTAGCGGTCATGCGCGTACCGGCGCATGCTAGCGACACACGTAGTCGCTCGAGCCAAGGAGTCGGAAATGGGTATGTTGCGAATGGTGGTGGCCACATCCATAGTTCTCGCTTGTACCGCTCCCACCGAACACCCGGCGGAGGGCCGTATCGAACAGCTCGCCGCTGAGCTTCGCGAGGGCGACCCCTGGCCTGCCATCAGAGACGAACGGATTCGCGCTCTGTTGCCTGGGGCGATGGATGCAGCCGGGGTAGACGCCTGGGTTGTGTTTTGCAGGGAGAACGCCAACGACCCGCTGGCAATCCACGTCGGGGGAGAAGCCGCCGGAGACGACGCAGCCTACCTGTTCTTTCGTACCGAAGCCGGAGTAGAACGGGTCATTCTCGCCTCATCCAGTGAGGTCATCACGATCCGGGAGCGAGCTCCCGACTCGAGAGTCGAATCGCGCGAGCGCGGTGAGAGTGTGTTCGTCGCGGTAGCGGAGGAGCTCCGTGCGGCAGGATCACGGTCCATCGCGATCAATAGGAGTGACCTGGCCGCCGCGGACGGGCTAACCGCAACCCAGGACGCAGAGCTACGGGCCGCGCTGGGGACTTCCCTAGCCAGTCGGTTGACCTCTTCGCAGGAGCTCGTCATCCGGTGGCTCGGCGTGAAGATCCCGGCGGAACTGGCCATCATGCGTAAGGCCGCCGAGATCACCGACCTGATCGAGAGAGAAGCCTTCTTGACCGTGGTTCCCAGTCAGACCACCAACGGCGAGCTGCACCAAACCATCCGCGACCGTATCGAAGGCCTCGGCCTGGACCACTCCTGGCGCGGCAACCCCGGCATCACGACGGGTCTCGACCGCGGCCGGGGGAGCGACCTGGCCCGACTCATCAAGCCGGGAGACCTGATCAACATCGACGCCGGCGTGACCGTCTTCGGTACGTGGCACACCGATCTTCAGCGGTTCGCCTACGTCCTGCGGCCCGGAGAGACCGAACCCCCCGAGGAGATCTCGCACTCTTGGGAAACCGCCAAGCTGAGCAGCCGGAAGATGCTCGATGCCATGCGTCCCGGAGTGATGGGTTGGGAGGTGGAAAAGGTCCAAATCGACTGGCAGCGGGAACGCGGCTCGCTCAGGCACTGGGCCAGTACCGGCCATCCCGTCGGGTACTGGGCGCATGACGTGGGGCCAAGCATCGGTGGGTACGACACGGGAGATCCGCCCCGGGGAAATCAGCTTCGTGAACTCGAGCCTGGTATGATGTTCGGCTACGACGGCAATGCGGTCTGGCCGGCCGAGGACGACGGTGTCACCGGCACCAAGTCGATCACCATCGAAGAGATGGGCCTCGTTACTGAGAACGGCGGCGAGTACATGTGCGAGCCCCAGGAGGAGCTCGTGCTGATCAGCGCCCCGTGACGAACCGGCCCCGCTGAATCACCGCCGAGATCCGCTCCGTGTTGCCGATATCGGCGAGAGGGTCGGCGTCGAGAAGGACCATATCTGCGGCGAGACCCGGTCGAATGGACCCCCGGTCGGTCACCCCCGTGAACTCAGCCGCGCGCGTGGTCGAAAGCTTGATCACGTCCATCGCGGGTATCCCCGCCTCGACCAGCGCCCGCATCTCACCGTGCAGTCCGGAGCCCGGTATTTGTGGCCAATCACGGTACGCGAAGTTGGCGCCAACCAGGATCGGCACCCCCGCCTCGTGGGCACGTCGGACGATAGCGTTCGCCCGTTGGACGCGTTCGTCTCGTTTCGGATCTTCGCCGCGTGCTTCCACAGGAGCGAGCATGCTGTAAAGAGCCGGCGAAAGCCACGTATCGTTCGCCAGATACGTTTCGATGACCCGCTCCACGCCCGCATCGTCGAGTCGCATGTACGGGCTCATGTGCTCGATGCTGCGAAGCCCCATGTTCGACCCGTCGATCGCATCGACTCCTTGGGGCAGATGGCCGACAACGGTCAGCCCCACGGAGCGGGCCTCGTCGATCACTGCCTCGACAACGTCGTGGTCGATGCGCGGCTGGATCTTCAAGAAATCGACTCCCCGAGCGTGCAGCGTATGGACTGCCGCCCTACCCTCGGCTTGGGTGGCGACCTTCAGGCGGTACTCGTCCTCCGCTTCGGGTCCTTCCAGGAAGGGTCCGCACCAGACCATGGCCGGCCCAACCCGCGTGCCGGCTTCGATTTCCTTCTTCCACCCTTCGATCTCATCGGGATCGCCACCAAGTTCGCGAATGCTCGTAACCCCAGCGTACAGCAGCATCTCGAGTGCATCTTCCCCCCAATAGGAGAGGTGCGCGTGGGTATCCCAGAGGCCCGGAATGAGGTATTTGCCCTCACCGTCGACTACCGTGGCTCCCACTGGGGCGGACACGTCATTCTCCGCTCCGATAGCCGAAATGCGTCCGTCCACCACAACGACGGAAGCGTCCTGGAGCGGCTGATCCGCGATCCCGTCGATAAGCGTCACGCCCCGGATGACGAAGGTGTCGTCCTGCGCTGCGGCATCGGCAGCGAGCAGAGGCAGGGAAAGAAGCGCGGCAATGATCGCCAATCGACTACTAGAGCATATCGCGCCCATCTGCGGGGTCACTCCGTTCTCGGGTCTGAACTCAGGATGCGGCCAACAAGAACTACCGGCTCGTGACTCGTCCGTCCAGCCGAAGCGCTGTTCCCCTGAGCCGGGGCCTCTTAGCTTCTCCGTCCGCCAAAGTCAGTGAGCCGCAGAGTCAGAAACTTGGAGGCGACAGTGGGCACGAGTTGCAAGCACCCATGGACCATCCTCGCGGTCGGGGGCCTCTTGATGAGCCTCCACCCGGCCATTATTGAGGCGCAGGTAACCCCGATGCCTGGCGAACAAGGAAGCTCGAACATCAAGATCCTCGCTCATGTGCCGGGAAGGGGCACCGACATCGAGATGGAGCAGGACATGGACCGGCCCTACGTCTACCTGAGTAGAGGCGGCGAGGCGAGCTTCGACATCTACAGCTTCGAAGATCCGGACAATCCGGAGAAGATCTACACTTGGCAGATCGAAAACCCGGATTTGCACCAGGGCAGCGCCCTCGACGGAAAGTACTTCAAGTCGGAGGGGCGCTATTACTACGTGCAGTCGTTCCAATTCCGGCAGTCCGGCCCGGACTACGACCTCGGAGCCATCATCTTCGATGTCACCGGGCTACCTGATCCCACCCAGGTCCGTGAGGTGGCCCGCATCAACGAGCCGCTGGTTCCCGGGGGATTCCACAACATCTTTGCGTACAAGCACTCCAACGGGCAGAACCTACTATATGGCGCCCTGCTGAGCGCTACGTCGGCGTTCGTATACGACCTAGACATGGTCGTGGCAGGAGCCACCTGGGAAGACGCACGGGTCGCCGAGGTGCCGCGCCCGACCCCCGAGGAGTACCGCTGGAGGGGATACCACGACTACTACGTGGCGTACGACCCCGGGACAGGCCAGGACAAGTTTTACGGCTCAGGTCTCAACGGCTATTACGTGTTCGACGTGACCGACATCGACAATCCCGACCTCCTCACCTCGGTGACCAATTTCCCGGGAGTCGATATCGCTCACACGTTCACTCCGTCACCCGATGGGCGTTACGCCGTGGGCGAGATGGAATACGTGAACGCTCCGCTCCTGATCTTCGACCTCAAACCCGGCTTGGACGGGGACGTACCCACGATCAACCGGGCGATCGGAACTTGGACGGCCAAGTGGCAGAACCTGGTGCACAATCACGAGGTACGTTGGCCCTACGTCTTCGTATCGGGCTACCGGGACGGCCTGCAGGTGTTCAACATGATGGACCCGACCAACCCGTATACGGTGGGCTACTACGATACGTACGAGATGCCAGACATCCCGGGTGCCGGTGGCATGGGAGGCACGTTCGGAGTAGACGTGCGTAATGCCGACGGCCTGATCGTTACGAGCGGGTTCAGCGGGTTGTGGGCCTTCAAGATGAATGGCTTCTCAGGGTGGAACGGCGAGGATTGGGGCATGCCCAACATCTCGAGCGTGCAGGACTGGGACAACGGACCCCAGGGGTCGGTACCGATTAGCTAGATCGGGATCCCCATGAAAAGAGCGGGCCGACCCCGAGTAGGATGGGGTCGGCCCGCTTTTTTCGTTCTGGTTGTCGAACTCCGACTAGCGCGGTCCGAACGTGACGTGCATCAGAATCCACGTGTTGGGATCCAACACGACTGAGTCCGGCCGACCCTTCACCGGAATCTCGAAGCGCTGAGTCGCACCGGTCATCTCAATGCGCTCCAGCGGTGGCTCGACGTCTCCCCGGCGACGGTCCCTCGGATCTTCGGGCTCGTCCGCCTCCCAATCTCCGGCAATCTCCAACTCGAACGGCAACGTGTACGGCTCGGTGGCCTGTGTCTGAGTCAGCTCGACCACAACACTCTGTGACGATGCGTCGTAGCTCCAGCTTCCCTCTACGACCGGCGTGGGCGCACGGTGAAGCCATTGCTCGAAGAACCACGAGAGCTCCTGCCCCGACGCCTCTTCCATCACCCGTTGAAGGTCGGCGCTCGACGCATTGGAATCCTTGTACGTGGCGTAGTAGTCGCGGATGCCGGCCCAGAAGTTGTCTGTGCCGATCTGTCCGCGAAGCATGTGCAGGACCCATCCGCCCTTTTGGTACTGGATGCCGCTGAGCACCCGGCCCATGTCATCGAGATTGTCGTGGACGACCGCCTGGCCGGGAAGCCGCTCCTCCATCTGCGCGATGCGGTCCTTGTCGCGGATGAGGCCCGAGATAAACGAGTCTCTTCCGGAGTAGTGCTCCCGGGTCAGGTGCGTGAAGTAGGTCGCAAACCCTTCGCTCAACCAAGCATCGTCCCAGTCGCTCTCAGTGACCGCGTTGCCGAACCACTGGTGCGCGATTTCGTGCGCGACGAGTCCAGTAGCCGGTCGATCTGTGATCGAGGTCTGGCCGTAGAAAATGGCGCTGGCGTGCTCCATCCCGCCGCCCATCCCCGCCGCCTGCACGTTGGCGAGTTTCTCGTACGTATAGGGCCCGATATGGGAGTTAAAGAACTCGATGGCCTGACGTACAGGTACCTCGAAAGTGGCGATCCCACGCTCTCTGTCCTGAGGGAACACCCAGGTCTGAAGCGCGATTCCGTCCACCTCACCGAAGGTGCGAGACGTGAACTGAGCGACTCCCACGGCGTTCAGCCACGAGGCGATGGGCACTGACTGCTTCCAGTGGGTCAAGCGCCAGCCCTCGCTCACATCCGACTCTTCTTTGAGCAAGCCGTTAGCGACCACCTGATAGTGTGAGGGCGCCGTGACGATGAACTCGCTGGTGGCCTTGTCGTACGGGTGGTCGATCATCGGAAGCCACTGGCGTGCCTTATTCGGCCAATTCACGCTGAAGAACGTCCGGTCGCCGTGGAGGTTCGGGCCGATCTTCAACCCGTCGGCCGCCACGCCTGAGTAGCTGACCGTATACTCGTGGCGCTCACCGCGGGCAGGAGACACATCAAGCGTGACACGAAGACGATCGTTCTCGTGGCTCCACTGCAACGGCGCGCCCTCGGACGTTACCGAGGAGACCGTCATGCCCTTCCCCTCGAGGGCCGTACTGGCGGAAATCAGATCCAACGAAAACTCCGTCACACCGTCCTGCACGAACCGAAACTCCACGGTCGTCTCACCCTCGATGCGATCAGTATCGTCGCTGAAGGTGACCTCGAAGGCGTAGTTCAGGGCATCGATGCCCCACTGCCTCGGGTAGGTATCGAGGATGCCGGTCGCGCCAAAAGTGCCGAAGAGGGCCAAAGCGAGCCCGACCCGCATGCCCTGCCTCGACCCGAACGGGGTCCGGATAAATGAGTGCACACTTCTCAACACGTCTATCTCCTGGTTTCAGGATCTCGCGATCCGGGTTTCATCTGGCCTAAGTCGGACACCCAGTTCGGAAGCTGCGTTGATACCGGTCAACCTGTTTGGGCTCCTGCCCGGCTCCTAAGCCGCCTCTCCCAACGATGCGTTTCGTCGCGCCGTGAACCAACCGGCGATCACGAGCAGCAGCAGCATTCCACCGGCACCAACCGTAAGCCTCGGCTGCGTTCCCACCAAGATCGCCAGGATCGCGATATATAGCACCACGGTGATACCTGGAATCCATGGATACCCAGGGACCTTGAATGGGCGCTCGAGGTCCGGGCGTTTGATCCTCAGTCGGAAGTATCCGATCAGGACCATCGTGTCGACCGTTATGGCCACCATCATCATGAATCGGATCAAGAACTCGAAGCCGCTCGTGACCGCGAGTAACCCGATCCAGGCGGAGATGAAGTAGAGCGCGTTCCGCGGGGTGCCGCGTGCATCCACCTTCATCCACGCCTTGAACGCGAGCCCGTGGCTCGCCAGCCCGTACGCCACTCGCGGCAGCCCAAGGAAATTCACGTTGATGCTGCTCAGGAGGATCAGCAGGCTGGCGAATACGATGACCGTCCCAGCCGTGCCGCCGAACACACCGGCGATCGCGTCCTGGGCCACGAGCTCCGAACCAACCATCTCTGCGGGCGTCAGCGCCGCAAGGAAAGCGATGTTCAGGAGCAGATAGAGCACTGCCACCGCCACCGCACCTCCCAGTAGGATCTTGGGCAATGCGGTGCCGGGATCCTTCACCTCTTCCGCCATCTTGGCCGCGTCCTCCCACCCGTAGTAGGCGAACGCCACGGCCTGGTACGCGATCGCGAAGCCCAGCAAACGCGATCCCTCAACAGTGATCGCCCCGGACGTGAATCCCACCATGTCTCCCGCCCAGATCCCTGCAGCCGCGATGAGGAAGACCACGACGACCTTGATGGCCGTCGTGACATTTTGGAACACTGTGCTGGCCTCGAGGCCCCGCGTGTGGAGGAAGAAGAAGGCCACCGCCACCGCACCCGCCAGCACGGGGATCGATCCGCGGCCCATGAGAATGCGAATGTACTCGGCGATCACGACCGCCTTGGTGGCCCCCGAAAAACCGCGTGTGACCAACAGCTCCGACCAGCCCGCGGCAAAGCCCATGACCGGCCCCCACGCTTCCCTCGCGTAGACATACTTGCCGCCGGCCTCCGGGAGCGACGCCGACATCTCGGCGAGCAGCAAGGTGCTGAGAGCAGCAACCACACCACCCAACACCCACACCCCGAGAATCAGCCATGGGTCGCCTAGATACCCGGCGATGAGCCCGGGCGTGCGAAGAATGCCGGCCCCGATCACGATCCCGACGGTAATGGCCAAGCCGTCGCGGACTCGGAGAACTCGGTGAAGAGATTGCGTGGAATCAGTACTCATTGTGCGCCTCCCCGAACGATCAACAACTCTTCCTGTCTCGGAGCGCAGTAGCGCACACCATTCGCGGTTAGCTCAGCGTTTTCCTCAATCATCACCCGCAGGACGAGGCCGTCCCACTCGGGAATCGGAGTGCTCACGTGCAGCTCCACCGAATACCACGCGTTCTGGGCCAACTCGTAGCCAACTCGGTCCCCGTATGCGAAGGGCGCGTTCACCGCCACGCGGGCCCCGATGTCATGCGTGGAGTTCCCCACGGAATGGGAGTAGATGCCGACCTCAGGAGACATCTGGGTGGTGTGCTGAGCACCACCCGTCGCGATCCCCGTGCCGTAACCGGCTTCGGCCATTTCGGCCATCGTCTCCTCGAAGACCTGATAAGCAATCGCACCCGGGGTCCATCGGGATGTAAGCCGATCCGTCACGCGTTTGGCGTCCTCGAACGCCTTGCGGATGCTCTCGGGCGGCTCCGTTTCACCCGGACGGAGCACATAGGCCGAACGTTTGATATCGGTCCTGAAGTCGAGGTAGGCGAGCCCGGCGTCCACCGACAAAAGGTCCCCCGGCTCCACCGTGTGGTCCGGAGAGTTGGTCGGCAGCTCCACGCCCATCCGGTTGATCCGAACTCCGGGAAGGAATTCATTCGCCAGGCCGAGTTCGAGTGTTCGCTGGCGCATCCACCAATGGATGTCCTCCATGGTAGTCTCGCCGACCGTGATCACGTGGTCAGAAAACGCTTCAGACTCCCACGCCACGGTCCATTCGCACAACGCGCTGAATACGGGCCACTCCTCCGGGATGTGATTGGTGCGGAAATCCCTCACCAGGAGTTCGGCCGACACCAAACGGCCGGACAATTCCGGCCCCAGGCTCTCCTCCAAGAATTCCCTGAGCGTCCAGCTGAGTCCGTCGGCCATCGGAAGCGTCGGCGATACGTTGATTCCGATGCGTTGTGGATCACGCTCCTCCATCACACTCCGGAGGTGCGGGCGGATACCCTCGGGCGTATACCCGTAGTAGATGTGCTCGTCGTAGCTGTCTGGGATCGTCTGGTCCCGGAGCTGGTGCGAACCGATGAAGATCTTCTCGGGGGTGTCACCGCCACGGTCGAAGAAGATGTAGGCATTACGAACACCACCCCATCCGCCTCCTATCTCGGAAAGGATCGGGTCGAGGTTGTGTTCCCGGCTAAAGGTCAGCCACGCGTCGATGTCGTTCCGGCGCATGGCGTCGAGTAGTACCGTGTCCAGACGCTTGGCGATCAACTCCGAACGAATCGCCTGTCTCTCTTTGGCTCCCGGGATCTCCAAGTTCGCGGTCGGAGGGGAACCTTGGGCGCTCGCGGCGGTCGCAATCAATGACGCGGCGACCATTAGTCCGAGGCACGACAACAAGTAGCGACTCATCTGTATTATTCTCCGGGTTCGGGTGGACACGGGGGCAAGCTAGGAGGCCCCAGATAGGACGGCCAATCCGGAGCCCACATCAGCCTTGCTCCCCACCGCAGCCGAAGTAGAATATCACCGGACTCGTGCACCACCTGATTTGGAGCCATCGATGACACGATTAAAGACCCTGACACTCGTGCTCGCCGGGATCACAGCCTGCGGTACTGATGCGACTCCTGGCCTCACCGAGGCTGCTAGGCGATCTATAGGGGGCTACAAGACGGACGACTGACGAGCGCGAGGTGAGCCGGTCGTAGGTGTTATTTCTTCCTGATGTGAGGGATCCGATGAGAAGGATTGGCTACGGGTTAGTGGCGATGGTCGTCACCAGTGTGATGGGGGCTGTGCCAGTGTCGGCACAGTCGATGGCGGGTGGCACCCAATCCGTGAACGCCGCGCCCGCCTACGGTGGCGCCGTCGCGATCAGTGAAGGCGACGTTTTCGTTGGAGAGGCAGGCAATCTGATCGGTCCGGGCGCTGTCTATGTGTACCGGAAGGGTGCCAGCGGCTGGGCAGAGGTCGACCGACTGGTGGCTTCCGACGGCTTCTCCGGGGACGGCTTCGGTGCAGCCATCGCCACGAACGGTGGGTCGATGCTGGTGGGAACGCGGCCGCATGCACAGGTGGAAGGAGTCACCACGGTATACGTGTTCGAGCGGACCGCCCCGGGAAGCTGGGCCCAAGTGGGTCGCCTCCCGACGGTCGATGTTGCTGACGGGGCCGCGTACGGTGGGTCCCTGGCTCTGGGTGACGGCGTGGCCTTTGTTGGTGCGCCCGGGGCAGGAAGTGTCTACGTGTTCGGCGGCTCCGGTGGCAGCTGGACCGGCCCCGGTGAGCTTGCCGAAGGAGCCGCCGGAAACGGCTTCGGCGCCAGCTTGGCGGTGGGGGCGGGGCGGCTCCTGGTTGGAGCCCCAGCAGCCAATATCGTCTACTCGTTCGAGATGGACGGTGGCAACTGGCAGTCGCAAGGCACACTGGCATCACCAAGAGTCGGAGGCGACGACGCATTCGGCGCCTCGGTGAGCATCGAGGGCGGCATGGCCGTCGTATCTGCGCCCGGGCACAACCAGTCGGAGGGGGCCGTCTTCACCTTCCAGGCAGATGGCGACAGCAAATGGGACCCGGCGGGGCAGCTGGTCGCTTTCGACGGCTTCCAGCGAGACGGATTCGGCTCCGCGATCGCGCTGGACGGCGGGGACTTGTGGGTCGGCTCACCCCGCGCGAGCAACCGAAATGGTGCAGCGTACGTCTTCTCAGCGGGGGCCGAGGGCTGGACTGGGGCAGCGAAGCTTTCCGACATCGATCCCGGGGCGGGTGACGCCTTCGCCTCTGCGTTGGCCGTCCGCGGCGACGTTGCGGTCATCGGTGTCGTTGGCGCAGACCTCGGGGCCGGAACGGCCACCATTTTCGAGCGTGGCGCCCAGGGTTGGCAGGCGGCCGACGTGGTGGTCTCGGACATGGAACAGTACGCAGCGGTGCTGGGCGGCCAGGTAGACTGCTCGGAAGGTGAAGCCACGGCGTTCTCTTGCTCGGACTACGACCTGGTGTCCTTCCTTCCGGTCGCGGACATGGGTGTTCCGCGAGGCGTCAACGTCAACGACATCTGGGGCTGGGTGGATCCCGACACGGGGCATGAGTACGCCTTGGTCGGTCGGAAAGACGGCACCTCGTTCGTGGACGTAACCGACCCGTTACAGCCCCGCTACCTGGGCCAACTTTGGCGCACCGAGGGATCTCCGTTGGCATCGTGGAGGGACATCAAGGTCTACAAGAACCACGCGTATATCGTTGCCGATGGATCCGGGCTTCACGGTATCCAAATCTTCGATCTGACGCAGCTCCGTAGCGTTACCGACCCCGTCACCTTCGAGGAAACAGCTCACTATGACGGAGTGGCGAGCGTCCACAACATCGCCATCAACGAAGAGACGGGTTTCGGTTACAGCGTCGGCAACAGCTCCGGCGGAGAGACGTGCGGAGGTGGCATCCATATCATCGACCTCAAGGAACCCGCGAGCCCGACGTTCGCCGGGTGCTTCTCCCAGCCGGGCACCGGACGCAACGGCACCGGCTACACCCATGACGCCCAGTGCGTGACGTATCACGGTCCGGACCAGGAGCACGACGGTAAACAGATCTGCTTCGGATCCAACGAGACCGCGTTCAGCATCGCCGATGTCACCGATCCGGCCAATACAGAGGCTTTGGGGTTGGCGACCTACCCCGACGTTGCCTACACCCACCAGGGATGGCTGTCGGAGGACCACACCTACTTCTTCCAAGGGGACGAACTGGACGAAGGCGACGGTCGCAAGACACGGACGCTCATCTGGGACATCGCGGACCTGGACGATCCTCAGCTCGCGAAGGAGTTCTTCGGGACGCACGAGTCCACAGACCACAACATGTACGTCTTGGGTAACCTCCTGTACCAGTCCAACAACCGAGCCGGTATGCGGGTTCTCGACATCAGTGATCCGGAAAATCCGACCGAAGTCGGGTTCTTCGACACCGTACCGCACGGTGACAATGGATCCGGCACGGGTGGCTCCTGGAGTAACTACCCTTACTTCCCCAGCGGCAACATCATCGTCAGTAGCCGCTTCGAGGGCCTCTTCATTCTGAAAAAGAGACAGCCCATCATGTGATGGCAATGAGCGCGATTCTCCGGCGGCGGATCACCTCGACTCTGGCCTTCGTCGGCCTGGGCGCCTTGACCGGCTGCCTGATCGGCGTTTCCGCTACGGCGTTTGACGATACGGCCATTCTGTGGAGCGCGGCTCAGGGAGCCAGCATCGGCATCCTGATAGGATTCGCCTTCGGGGTCGGTGAGGAATTCGCCGTCCCCAGCCTGAGCAGAAGATTGAGCTTCGGGTTGCTGAACTTCAGTCGGGCCATGGCCTACGCGGCGGTCATCCTGATCACGCTGGTGGTCGTGAACGCTGTGAGATTCGCCTTAGTATTGGACGTCGACTTGGCCGGGGCGGCCTGGGTCTACGTGACCGACGGAAACTCCACCCGAGAGTTGCTCTTCGGGACTCTCTCTAGCAGCAGCACATGAGGTACGCGTCGTCCGTTGTCGATCTGATCGGCAATACTCCTCTTCTCGCGCTTGATCGCATCAACGAGGGGGGCGAGGGTCAGCTCTTCGGTAAGTGTGAGTTTCTCAATCCGATCGCGGTGAAGGACCGCCCGGTCCTTTGGATGATCCAAGAGGCCGAAGCTCGGGGAGACATCGGTCCGGGCACGACGCTGATAGAAGCGACATCGGGCAATACCGGCATGGCGCTCGCCTACATTGGGGGCATGCGCGGATACCGGGTGCTCCTCTGCATGTCGGAGATCCAGAGTGTTGAGCGACGAAGCGTCCTGCAGGCGCTCGGAGCCGAACTGATCCTCACACCGAAGGAACTCGGCACAAAGGGAGCCAAGGCGAAGGCGCTGGAGGTGCACAAAGCCACCCCCGGATCCTTCTACGTTGGTCAGCACGACAACCCGGACAACCGAAAATCCCATATGAAGACCACTGCGGTCGAGGTCTGGGACGACACGGGAGGGGCCGTCGACGCCTTTGTCGCACCGATGGGAACCGGCGGGACACTTTGTGGTGTGTCCGAGGCTCTCAAGCCCCGAAAGCCGGAACTCCGGATCGTTGGCGTGGAACCGGCCGAGGCGCCCTTCATCTCCGAAGGACGCTTCGCTCCACATCGGATGATGGGTACAGCACCCGGGTTCATGCCGGGCATTCTCGATCGCGACTTGATCGACGAGATCCTCCTGGTCTCGGAGGATGACGCCTTCGCGACCTGTCGTGAGCTGGCACGCAAAGAAGGAATCCTCGTGGGTATCTCTTCGGGAGCCAGCGTATGTGCGGCGCTCAGGCTAGCCCGCAGTCCGGCGTACGACGACAAGGTCATCGTGTGCATGTTGTGCGACAGCGGCGAGCGCTACCTGAGCGTGGACGGACTGTTCGACGGCAACTGACCTGCCGTCGTGGCTTGCGGCTGCCCGGGGCCGAGCGAAGGTTGCAACAATGGTTTCGCTCTCGGCCACGGAAAACACTTCCTACGACTCCGAAAGCGATCTTGAGAACGCACTGCTCGCCGCCTTGCCGGGCGATATCGTCTCCGTTCAGACCTATCGCATCCGTTCGGACTGGTCTTCGACATCATCAAACGGTAACGCCGACCTCGGAACGAGATAATCGTCCAATGAAAGCGATCGACGGCGGGGCAGTCCCCCGCAACACGGCAGACGATAACACGTTCGTTCTGCCGGCCTTCGTGCAAACGCTGCTCGGTCGGGGAGACGAGTTGCCGCTCAGGATCTACCGGGTGGCCTTCGGCGAGGGATCTCGAATGAACTGGCACCACCATGACGATATCCAGGTGCTGTTTGGGCTGAGCGGCACCTGCGTGGTCGTAAATCGCGACGGCGCGGAGACGCTCCTGAGCCCGGGTGATATGGTCGTGGTGGAGCCGGGCGAGGAGCACTGGCACGGGGCCGCTCCCGGGGCGCAGGGAGAGCACCTGGCCATCAATATGGGCACCGACACGACCTGGCTCGAGCCTGTCTCCTGAGTCAGTGCGCTACTGCAGAGGCTAGCGAGCTCGCTTATATCAAAGAGCAGATAATCGGGCACGACTAAAGAGGGCAGCCCGAGAATTCTCCGGACCAACACCGTGTTGAGACACGTCCTCACGACTGGTGCGACGCCCATCGTGGTAGGTCTGGGGGGCGGGACTCCTGGGGGCTGTCTGGCTGGCATCATTCATGGAGGGGATGATATTCGGCATTACCGCGACCGACCCTCTTACTTATATCGCGGTCACCGGTCTTCTCGCTCTCGTGAGCTGTCTGGCGCTCTGGACGCCGGCCCGCACCGAGACACGAGTCGACCCTGCGCGCAGCTTACACGGCGACTGAGGGGGGCTCTCACCCACAGCGCGAACGGCTGGGGTCCGGTAAGTTGCCCATCGCGAGCCCCAAGAAACAAGAAAGCCGGAGTCCATGATTTCCAGCCTCTTATGGTGCCTTGAGTGCCGACACCGAGCCTGGCGCTACCGTACCAAGGTCGCCCCCGACGAGATCGCGTGGATGCGAAGTGTTCTTCGCCCCGATGGAGTGGTGGTGGACGCCGGAGCCTACAAGGGTGGCTACACCTACTGGATGCGTGAGGAGGTAGGCGCCGCAGGCCAGGTCTTCGCGTTCGAACCCCAGCCGGAACTCGCGGCGTTCCTGCGCCGGGCCGTGCAGGCATCCTCCTGGACCAACGTGCACGTCGAAGAGGCGGGCCTCTCCGATGAACGAGGCGAACGCACCTTGCACACGCCTCCGGGCGGTCCCACACAGGACGCCTCGCTCGTCGGAGCGTTGGCGGGCCCGGATGCCCGCCACTACGCCGTCCGGACGGAGACCCTCGATGCCTTCGTAGACAACAGGCAATCGGGTGGCCCGATCGATTTCATCAAGTGTGACGTCGAGGGCCACGAACTCGACATGTTCAGGGGGGCCGAGGCCGTGCTGACTCGCGACCGTCCGGTTCTCCTCTTCGAGTGCGAGGCCCGGCACAACCCAGACCGCTCGGTCAGTGAGGTGTTCGACTACCTCGAGGATCTCCGATATCGCGGTTCCTTCTTCTGGCTCGGGGAACTGGTCGATGTGTCCCAGTTCGACCTGGAGACGCACCAGACTCTCGGACGTGCGCCCTACGCGAACAACTTCGTGTTCGAGCCATGCTAAGGAAGCAAGCCACAAGCTAGTAGTGTCGCGCTGGCTAGAACCGCCACTCCATCCCGAAAACCGGGAGGATGGAGCGTTGAGCGAGGGGCCGCAGCTCGTCGTCCCGCCAAGGCTCGAAGTAGTAGAAGAGCGCATCGCACTGGTCCAAGACGTTGATCAGACGAACGTAGGGGCGAATCTCCACGTCTCGCGCCGCGAGCGAGGCAAGGGCCGAACAGCCAGCGCCCGGAAGTAGAACGAGCAGGTCGAATGGAATGTGACAAGCGAGCCGCCGAGAGCACCTCTACAACCACGGGCTGAGTTTGCGGTTGGCGGCGGCGGATGTTTCGTTGTCTGCTCGGTGCCGGACCGTACCGGCGCTGATCCGGCGTCCCGTCGCCGGTACATACGATCCCGAACACGCTTTGGAGGCGTCTCCTTGTCCGAAAAGGAAACCGGAAGCGGCATCCATTATCAAGACGTGGACGCCGAGTATTTCGAGAAGCGGGGACTCAAGCGTCACGCGCGTGTCTGGTCGCTTTGGGCCCTCGGTGTCGGCGCCGTGATCTCGGGCGACTTCTTCGGCTGGAACTTCGGGCTCACCGCCGGCGGCTTCGGTGGCCTCTTTATCGCGACGCTGATCATCACGGTCATGTATGTAGGCATGTGTGATGCGATCGCCGAGATGTCCCCCGCCCTACCGCACACGGGCGGCGCCTATTCGTTCGGACGTTCCGCGATGGGCCCCTGGGGCGGCTTCATTACGGGGCTGGCCGAGAACATGGAGTACGTACTGACTCCCGCGGTCATCGTGGTCGGGATCGGCGGTTATCTGGGTGCCATCTTCGGGACGCCTGACACGTTCGCGCCCGTTTGGTGGGCTCTCGCCTATGCCCTGTTCGTGGGGCTGAACGTGTGGGGTGTAGAGGCCAGCTTCCGCTTCACCGTATTCATAACGCTGGTGGCGCTGAGTATTCTGCTGATCTTCTACATTGGAGCCATTCCCCACTTCTCCTGGGCGAACGCGCTGGACATCGAACCGGTCGAGGGTGCCACGCGGTGGCTTCCGAGGGGCCTCGGAGGGGTAGCAGCCTCTCTCCCGTTCGCCATCTGGTTCTACCTGGCGATCGAAGAGCTGCCGCTGGCTGCCGAAGAGTCCCACGACCCCAAGCGGGACATGCCGCGAGGGATTCTGCTCGGGTTGCTGACCCTGATCGTGTGCGCGTTCCTGACGCTGTTCCTCAACGCAGGGATAGCCCCGGGAGCCGCGGAAGTCGGGCTGTCTGACGAACCGTTGCTTCTCGGCTTCCAAACCATTTTCGGAGACGGCATCGGCACCAAGGTCCTCGCCCTCCTGGCCGTGGCCGGCTTGATCGCGAGCTTCCACACGATCATCTACGCCTACGGTCGCAACATCTACTCGCTGTCACGGGCCGGGTACTTCCCCCACTGGCTGTCGGTGACGACCAGTCGGTCACAGACCCCCCACCTGGCCCTCGTGGTGGGCGCGGTCATCGGCTACGTCGTGGCACTCATCATCCACTTCGTCCCTCAGGGCAACCCGGTAGGGGCCGTTCTTCTGAACATGGCCGTTTTCGGTGCGGTCATCGCCTACATCATGCAGATGATCTCCTTCGTGCTACTGCGCCGCAGGCTCCCCAATATCGAGCGACCCTACAAGAGCCGATTCGGCGTTCCGGGGGCCGTGGTGGCTGCCGTCATCGCCAGTGTCACCCTGGTCTTTCTTTTCATCAACGCCGACTACCGGCTGGGTGTGTACGGGTGCGCTCTCTGGTTCCTCGCCGGCGTGGCGTACTTCGGTATTCACGGCCGAAAGACGTTGGTGTATTCCCCCGAAGAAGAGTTCGCGGTGCGCGAACTCACCAAAGGTGAAGTCGCATGAGTGGCAACCTAGATCCTGAACGGCTACGCGAGCTGGTGAGCGCGGGGGAGATCGATACGATCCTCGTCTGCTTCCCCGACATGCAAGGCCGCTTGGTCGGCAAACGGGTGACCGGTCACTTCTTCATGGACCACGTCGCTCAGGGCATGCATGTCTGCGACTACCTGCTCACGGTCGATATGGAGATGACGCCGGTTCCTGGATACGAGGCCGCGTCGTGGCGGTTGGGTTACGGAGACTTTGGCGTACGACCGGATCTCGACACCCTCCGTCGGGTGCCGTGGCTGCCCGCGACGGCCCTGGTTCTAGGAGATTGCGTGGACCAAGAGGGCGATCCACTGCCCCACGCACCCAGGCAAATCCTCAAACGACAGGTCCAACAGGTCCGAGACGCCGGGTTCACGGCCAAGATGGCCTCCGAGCTCGAGTTCTACCTCTTCGATGAGACCTACGAGTCGGCGGCAGAGAAGGACTTCGGGAATCTCGAGACCTCTGGGCGGTACATCGAGGACTACCATATTCTGCAGACCTCCAAGAATGAGCCCCTCATCCGCGCGATCAGGCAGGGCATGGAAGGCGCCGGAATCCCCGTGGAGTTTTCCAAGGGCGAGTGGGGGCCGGGCCAGCAAGAGATCAACCTGTGCTACGCCGATGCTTTGGAGATGGCCGACCGCCACGTCGTCTATAAGAACGGAGTAAAGGAGATCGCCCACCTCCACCAGAAGGCTGTCACGTTCATGGCCAAGTGGAGTTTCGACCTGGCCGGTAACAGCTGCCACGTCCATTCGTCGCTTTGGGACGCTGAGTCAGGAGCCTCCGTCTTCGAAGATGAATCAAGCGAACATGGGGTGTCGAAGCTCTTCGAGCACTATCTCGCCGGGCAGCTCGCACTCTCCCGTGAGATGACCTACTTCTTCGCCCCCTACATCAACTCGTACAAGCGCTTTCAGGCCGGATCCTTCGCGCCGACCAACGCGGTCTGGGGCCGAGACAACCGCACCGTGGGCTTTCGTGTCTTAGGACCGGGGCCAGCAACACGTGTCGAGTGTCGTGTGCCAGGCGCCGACGCCAATCCTTACCTCGCCTTCGCGGCCACCTTGGCCGCGGGCCTGCACGGAATCGAGGAGGAGTTGGAGCTCGAGGCCATGTTCGAGGGCGACGCCTACGCTGCCGAGGACATCCGCCAGGTGCCCAAGACCTTACGCGAGGCGTTGGACGCGCTCGACCGATCCACGGTGCTTCGAGCGGCCTTCGGCGACGCGGTCATCGATCACTACCTGCATGCAGGGCGCTGGGAGCAGGCGGAGTACGATCGCCGGGTCACCGACTGGGAGGTTCGACGGGGGTTCGAGCAAGCGTGACGACTACAGGAACTCGCGTTCAGACCATCTCCCCTGTCGATGGCAGCGTTTTCGTCGAACGGGACCTGGCGTCCGCTGCCGAGATCGAGCGGTCCCTCGCACAGGCCAACGGGGCGCGGTCGGGATGGAGGGCGACACCCCCGGAGGAGCGGGCCGGCGCACTCAGCGACGCAGTCGACGCCTTCGTCGGTGCGAAAGAAGACATCGCCGCGGAGATCACCTGGCAGATGGGACGGCCCTTATCCCAATCCCCAGGAGAAGTCAGGGGTTTCGAGGAACGCTCGCGATATATGATCGGGGCGGCCCCGGACGCCCTCAGCGATGTCGACGCGGGGCCGAAACAGGGTTTTCGCCGATTTATCCGGCGCGACCCACTCGGCACCGTCTTCGTGGTCGCTCCCTGGAACTACCCATACCTCACAGCAGTGAACACCATCATGCCCGCGCTGATGGCGGGGAACACGGTAGTGCTCAAGCACTCGGCTCAGACCCCACTCGGTGCGGAGCGCTTCGCGGAAGCATTCGGGGCCGCCGGTCTACCGGAAGGCGTGTTTCAGTACCTGCACCTCGATCATGATGATGTCGCGAAGGTGGTCGGCGACGACCGCATCGACTTCGTCTCTTTCACGGGATCCGTGGCTGGAGGCCATGCCGTTCAGCACGCAGCGAGGGACCGCTTCATCGGCACGGGTCTCGAGTTGGGTGGAAAGGACCCCGCTTATGTTCGCCCCGACGCAGACCTCGACCACGCTGTGGCGCTGCTGGCGGACGGGGCGTTCTTCAACGCGGGCCAGTCCTGCTGTGGCATCGAGCGTATCTACGTACACGGGCAGGTCTACGACGCGTTCGTCCAGGGCTTCGTCGAAGAGACCTACAAGCTACGTCTCGGCAGTCCGCTCGAGGCCTCGACTACGTTGGGTCCCATGGTGCGAACCGCCGCCGCGGACGCGGTGCGTTCGCAGATCGCAGACGCCACCTCCAAAGGTGCTCGCACCCTCATCGACGAATCACGATTCCCTGCCGCGAAGAACGACACGCCCTACCTCGCCCCGCAGGTCCTCGTCGATGTCGACCACTCAATGGAACTCATGGTGGAGGAGACGTTTGGACCTGCCATCGGCATCATGCGAGTCTCCTCCGACGACCAGGCGGTCGATCTGATGAACGACAGCCGATACGGGCTGACCGCGTGCGTCTGCACGGCCGACGAGGACGAAGCGATCCGGATCGGTGACCGCATCGAGACCGGGACCTGGTTCATGAACCGATGTGACTACCTCGATCCGGCGTTGGCGTGGGTCGGCGTGAAGGACTCGGGCCGTGGATGCACGCTGTCTGCCCTGGGCTACGAACAGCTCACACGCCCCAAGTCCTTCCACCTACGAACGAACACCCGGGACTCCTAGATGCGCGTCGACCCTCAAACCCTGCGGGGCAACTGGCACTATCCGACGGAGGTTCGGTTCGGGCCCGGTCGAATCGCTGAACTCGCCGACGCCTGCATAGAACTCGGCATGACAAGACCGCTCCTGGTGACGGATCCGGGTCTGCGGAATCTCGCCATGGTCGGGGATGCGGTCGCCGCCAACGAGCGCGCCGGTCTGCCAACCGCCCTGTTCACGCGTGTGCGGCCGAACCCGGTTGGAGAAAATGTGGACGACGGCGTCGTCGCGTACCGCGAGAACGGATGTGACGGCGTCATCGCGCTCGGCGGTGGAAGCGCCTTGGACGCCGGTAAGGCTATCGCACTGATGGTAGGCCAGAGTCGCCCGATCTGGGACTTCGAAGATCGCGAGGACTGGTACACCCGCGTGAACGTCGACGGAATGGCTCCGGTTGTAGCCGTGCCAACCACCGCGGGCACCGGCTCCGAAGTCGGACGCGCCTCGGTGATCACGGACGTGGACACGCACACTAAGAAGATCATCTTCCACGCCGACATGCTGCCCGGCTGCGTGATCTCCGATCCGGAGCTGACGGTGAGCCTGCCGCAGCACCTCACTGCGGCGACGGGCATGGACGCGCTGGCCCACAACTTGGAGGCGCTTTGTGCGCCCGGGTATCACCCCATGGCGGACGGTCTGGCAGTCGAGGGGCTGAGGCTCATCCACAGCTGGCTCCCCACGGCGGTCGAGGACAGCAGCAACCTTACCGCCCGGGCCCACATGCTCGTCGCGTCCAGTATGGGCGCGGCAGCGTTCCAGAAGGGTCTCGGCGCCATCCATGCACTTAGCCACCCGATCGGGGCTGTGCTGGACACCCACCACGGGCTCACGAACGGGGTGGTCATGCCGTATGTGCTGGCCTTCAACCGCCCCGCGATCGAGGATCGTCTCGTCCGCTTGGCCCGATACCTGGACCTGCCTGATCCGTCGTTTCAGTCCGTCCAGAAATGGGTCTTGGAACTACGCGAGCGGATCGGAATTCCCCACACGCTCGCCGAGATCGGTGTGGAGGAACACCACGTAGCCGATCTCTCACCCATGGCGGCGATGGACCCCTCCGTCGGAGGAAATCCCCTTCCGATCGGCGAGCCGGAGTTGAGGGAGCTGTTCCTGAGTGCGATAGCGGGGGCCCTGTAGGCCGAAGCCATCGACGCGGACACCGACCGCACGATCACCGTCAGTGCAGGTGCCGCGAGCGTCTCCTACACGTTCACGGTCCTGTGGTCGGGGTGAAGCGTCACCAGCACTGCGGTACGTGCGCCTCGGGGTCGTGCCCCCCTTGGACCCCCGGGTGACCGTAGCCCGCATAAACGGTGTTGGTCGCCGTGTCCTCCCCGGCCCGGAATCCGAACCACCTCTCGTGGAGAGAAGCCAGGGTACCGTCCAGCTTCATGCACTCTAGGGGACAACGACTTCGAGGACGGCAAGTCACTGGACGACCGGAGAGTCGAGGACCAGGGGCGGGAGCCGACAGATCGCCGCCTCCTATAGGACGTCGTTGCACGTTCGAAGGATCCGGCCAACGATCCCCCGCACAGGGAGCACTCCGCGAGCGCAGGCTACCAGGCAACCGTCGACACACGGGATGCCACAGCTAACGCCAGGCCCTGACGAAGCCCGAGGCCCAGAATAGGGTCGATTGGTAGCGGACTTCGAGATAACCCGGAGGGGCATCTGAGACACCCAAAAGGGCGCGACGTGTCATCGATGTCTCCTTGCGGCGCCGGTCAGCGCCTCGAAAAGTCGTTGTTGAATCGGATCGTCGGCGGCCGTCAACTCAGGATGCCACTGGACGGCGATCAGCCACGGATGGCTCGGTAGCTCTACTGCTTCAATGGTACCGTCCGGAGCCCGCGCCACCACTTCCAGCCCCGACGCGACCTCTCTGAGGCTCTGGTGATGCCAGGACGCGCACTCGAAGTCCAACTCGCCAACCGCGTCGGCAAGTCTGGAGTGTGGCTCGACGGACACGGCATGCTGAACGGGGTCGCGAGGGGGGCTCCGATGCGCGATCTCGCCTCCCACCACGTCGGGCAGATGCTCGACGAGCGTCCCA
>Ga0315339_1001342_pt1 | contig 22422 bp, 16 predicted proteins | sample ASW17metaG_FD_204514 | JGI IMG/M metagenome (GOLD analysis project Ga0315339, IMG submission 204514) | Ammonia-oxidizing marine archaeal communities from Pacific Ocean, United States - ASW #17 | ecosystem: Environmental > Aquatic > Marine > Oceanic | place: USA: California | collected 2016-12-05
TATTAACGTCAGACGTGGCAAGCGTCTTATAAACCGCTACAGCCCCTTGCACTAACAACTGCGCGGCATAATGTTCAATGCTTAAGCTTGGATGGCTATTCTGAAATCGTTGCAAATTTAAAAGGGTATTGCTAACCGCAATACTGTGCCAAAAACCAAAGGGAGTTTGTAAACGGCTGACAAAGTGTAAACTCGCTTGCGCATTGATAAATTTCTCAGGTTTGAGTGCCTGAGTAAGCAACCCATTGTTTCGTAGACAGATAATATAAAACTGTCCGCTACGGTCTTTAACTACCTGAGAATTAAACATTCTATTGCCTACAATCCTTTGAAAGAAACACTTAATCGAAAAATTATTATAACGAGGTGTTTAACTGAAATACACGTTTTTATTGATATTTCGATGTCTTTATTGGACTTAGCTTGCAAATAAAAAAGGGGGACGAAAAATCGCCTCCCTATTATTAATTCACAAACGTTTAGTACGTGTTTATTACCTTTTCTTTATAATCATCGCTGACTAAGAGGGTAAAAACTCGATTGGATAGGTCACCGTCACCGCTTTCACATTATCCGCACCAAAGTTGAATTTCTTGACCCGTGCCACAATCCGTTTTTCCAATTTTTTATCATCAAGTTCACTCGATGCAATGGCTACTTTTAGTACTTTACCCGCGGGTGAAATGGTTATTTCCAGTACAATTTTACCTTTGATATTTGGATTAGTACGGCGTGCTTTACGATACAAAGCATGCAATTTACTTTTGTTTTTATCCATGACGTAAGCAATATCTTCTTCAGGTCGATAGTTGCCAGTACGTTTCTTCTTTTTGCTGGGTTTAGTGGCTGATTTATCCACTTTTTTGCTGTTTTTAACAATCTTAGTATCTGCACGCGATGCTAATAACGCTTGTTGGGCTGCCGCCACCTCACTCTTATTAAGAGTGACATTTGACGTGCCACCTGATCCGACCTTTCGACCACTTACGCCACCACTGCCTTTGCTTGCACCCGCCGTTAATACATTACTGCTATTGTTAGATGCCAGTACTAACGCATCGGTGCCGCCTTTTCCTTTGGAAAGCTTGTTGCCTACCATGTCATCAATACCCGACGTATCCATTAAATCAGCGAGTTCATTACTTAGTGCTAACAGACCACTTTTACTGGCTTTGTCACGCGCTTTGACCTGTTTCTTTGTCAACACACGTTCTTTCTTAGGCGGTTGCTTTTTAACCTTGATTATTTCTTTTACTTTAGGCTCCTCTTTTTTAGGCTTAGGGAGCTCTTTTTTAATTGGCTTTGGTTTAGGTTTAGGTTTGGGTTTCTTTATAATAATTGGTTTTGGTTTAGGCTTGGGTTTATCTAAGATAAATTTGGCCACACGTTCAGGGATCACAATTTTCTCGCGCTTAGTATCAGCAGGCACCTCAATGGTTGCGATAAACATAGCAGCCCCGAGGGTTAACATTAAAATAAACGCAACAAAGAGAGCAAAAGATTTATCCGTTTTACTCTGCGGATGCCAATCCAGCGCTAACTGTTGATAAGTAGCATTTGTCATTATGATTAACCTTTGTCCTGAGCAGTTTGCACTGCAGCAAATGCTATTTTGGTATAATTAGCAGCTCGACAGGTCGCTAATATTTTTCTTAATAGTTCATAGGGAATACTTTCATCCCCCATGATGGTTACGGCTAGGCCACTTTTATCATCTTTATTGGCATAGACACGGCTATCCGTTCTAAAATTAAGTTCTTTCATTAACTCATCAATAACCGTTTTTTCTGTTTTCATTAACGTGGCAATATCGGCGACTTTGTTACCTTGCACTAACACTTCAGAGGCAGTAATGCTGATAATTAACGTTTCTGCGGGTACTTTCGTTGCAACGGAAGCAGGTAAGTTAATATCTTTACTGCTAGGTAACTGCTGCGACCCCGAGCTTACTAATAAAAAGAAAACTAAAATGGTAAAAATATCCATTAACGAGACAAGATTTAATCCAGCATGTTTATGGAGGCCTTCGAAACTCGTTTTTCGTTTAGAGCGACCTGAAAGTTTGCTATTTTTCATGGTTATTTCTCTTTTTCTATTGCGATGCTACTTTCAATCGGTTCAGTAACAACATCACTCAGAATTTCAGCATCACCAATCGATATATTTGGAAACAGCACCACGGTTTCAACATCGAAACCAGAAACGACTTGTGCAATACGTACCTTATCCATCACAGTGATCATGGTTTTATATTCAATAGCCGGTTCCAATAATAAAGTAATGCCCGTTTCATCAGGAAAACGTACTTTTATCGCCACCATTGCATCGCTAAATTGTTTCCATTGATTATCACTACCCGAGCGTTCAATTCGTTTTATCATGCCAAGGTTTGCATCTTGAATATCAAAACTCTTATCACGAATAACTAACTCAAGTTGCAATTTTATCGGCTCAGAAGCGTCGTTTTTTGCATCTAATGCTGGCAAGTTTAATTCCAGTATCGTTAGCCGTGAGAAAACCGCAGTGATCAGCAGAAAAGGTACTAAGATCACCATTAAGTTCAAAAAAGCGGTAATGTTAAGCTCTTCTGCCTGCGCTATGCCTTTCATCCCTCTTCTTTTCATTGGTTAATCTCTCACCATTAAGTTAAGTGCTTTAAGTGCTGATTTCTCGATGCTATCAACTAAGTGCGCAGTTTTTGTTACTAAATAGGAATGAGTTAATAACAGCGGAATGGCGGCAATAAGTCCAAATGCAGTGGTGTTCATCGCAACTGAAATACTTGCAGATAATAGATCGGCTTTTTCGGCAGGATCAGCCTGGGCTACGGCAGTAAAGGCTTGAATAAGACCAATGATGGTACCTAACAATCCAAGTAATGTGGCAATGTTGGCAAATGTAGCCAAGTAATGTGTACGTTGCGTTAATTTAGGAAGCTCATCCATAATGCCCTCTTCCATTGCAGCTTCAATAATTTCACGACTTTTTTCATCATTATGACGAGAAAAACCATAATTAAGTACATTGGCAATCGGTGTTTTTACTTCTGAGGTTAGTTTTACTGCACGTTGAAAGTCGAGTGCTTTAAGCATCGGCACAAGTTCAGACCAAATATTATTGGTGGCGCGCTGTACTTTACTTAAATAAATAAAACGTTCTATTGAAATCGCAAGCCCAATAGCGAGTACAAATAAAATTGGGTACATGAATGTGCCACCCGCTTGAAATAATTTAACGATTTCCATAAAAATACCTTTTGTTATATTGTAAAAATAATATGTTGTAAAAATAAATGTAACTTAGTCTTCAAGGTTTCTTTTCAGAAAACTGGTTAACTTCCCAATTTTTTTCGCTAAATAGGGCTGTGTTTTATCTTGTTGCTGGTGTACTTTTTCCGTAGGCACTTGTGTAATATCAACTTGCGATACGGTAATGCCATTATACTGTTCATCTAATTTATCCAGCAATATTTTACGTTTCGCTCGATATATATTCGCTGAAAGTTGATCATTAGTATGTTGCTGTACAAGCATGCGTAACTGTTTAGAAGCCTCAATCATGCTCATGATTAACCACCCACAATATTTCTAACTAAACGAAACCCAGTATAAGCATCCGCGACACCTGAGTGTGTCTTTTTTTCATCATAATTACATGAATCCATTGATGTTTTATATGACCCACCCACGGCAAGTAGCTTGCGCCCAGATGCGTAAACTAACTCTTGCGCGTTACCCGCATAATTTACCAGGCCCCAACTGTTTTGCTTACCCGTGGTGGTTTTAATTAACTCGGTCCCTTTTTCAATGCCGCGGGTACTGATATTACAATTACGATTTGAATCCAATTGGTTACTTTTAGCACGCGCAGCATATACCCACTCTTTTTGAGTTGGCAGACGGTATTTCTTACCCGACGTTTGATTAAGCCATTTTATGTAAGCATTAACTTGACTGACGTTCACCTGCGTTTTAGGCAAGCGTTTATTCACATTCGTTGTTAATTCACATGCCTTGCTTTTTTTGCAATAAAGGTTGAAATCTCCCACTGTCACTTCATATTTACCAATGGCAAACGCATCGAGTTTATTGCCTGCTGGAACCACCACCATTACTGGAGCACTCCCACCTAGCTTCAAAGCATCTTTACAGGATGCCCGATTACCTTTCGCACCGAGGCCTGCAATTGATAACTGACAACCGTCAATATCTTTAATTTCAATCGAATCAATAACCGCGTTATTAGTAAACAATAACTGCGCATAGCGTTTCGCATCTCTTGCTGAATCAGGATGCGTTTTCCCAATATTAGTAATACACGCCGCTAATTTTTGCGTAATACTTGCTTCTGATTTTCGATAACTGACTTTATTTATAGATCTTAATTTTTCAATCGCTATTTTAAAATTTCGCATATTAAGACGTCTAGTACAAGTGAGTTGTTGCTCTACGTTGCCCATCGCCACATCATAGGTTTTTAGCACTTCTTTTTTCTGCGTTGAAACTGTTTTTCGCGCTTTTAATTTAGCTTGCTTCGCTTTCCACGCTAACGCGGCTTTTCGTTTTTTTTCTGCAGCCAGTAATGCGTTAGCCGCATCCTGCTCTTTGCTTTCTTGCTGCTGTGCCAATTTTCCATTTGCTTGTTCTGCAATCAATTGCGTCATTGCAAGTTGCTGCGCTTCCAGTAATGTTAAATCATCACTATATCGTGCTGCATTACTGATGAGAACATTCACGCCAGTTAATTTTTTAGCCGTAATCGCATTATGGATTTTTTCAATATACAGCTGGTAAATAAACTCTTTTTTCTCAAAATACCAAGGTGTAGGTTTTTCAGGAAATAAATCTTTGACCGTTGTCATTTCATCCCACAGGGTAGCCTGCCAACGCTCAGAAAAGCTAGCATCGGCTAATAACTCATCAATTTTTTCTTGCAAAAATTGATAACGAACCTTAAATTCTAATTGATTCATCAACTCTTCTTGAGATATCCGTGGTACTTCTACTTTGGTAATTTCAGTATAAGCGTATGCGCCGGCACCTAACGCAGAAGCAAATAATAGCCAAGCAGCCATATTGGCTTTTTTCTTTTCAGTGATTTGTTTAAAGAACACTTCAACGGAAGCGATACGGTCTTCGCGCTTAAAAGCTAAAGCCGCTTCTATTGCTTTCCAATGTCGTTTTTTAATGCCTGTGATACGTTTAGGTTTGAGCTTTTTATTATAAGCTTCATCTGCAGGTAAACGTGTAAAGGGATGATCGCCCGTTAGCATTTCATAAGCGATACAACCAAGTGCATAGATGTCATCGCGCACGTCAGGTACTTGACCTAATAACATTTCTCGACTTGCATAAGCAGGCGTTAACGCCCCCAAATTACCTGCATCAAATACTGTTTTATCTTGATTACCTTTACTTCGGTCAATCGTTGCCACGGCCCGTGCGATACCAAAATCAAATATTTTTGCTATTCCTTGATCGGTAACAAATACATTGCCGGGTTTTAAATCCGAATGCACAATGTTTTCACTGTGTGCGTGAACAAGTGCAGCACACATACCGTGTAAAAGGTTCCACGCTTCATTACGCGGTAACCCAGTCGCATGATACTGTTTTACCATTTCATCTAATGGCTGTCCGACCATATATTCCATGGTCATAAAGACAACATCGCCATCGCGGTCGAAATCGTATACTTTTACTGTATTTTGATTCGCAATATGTTGTGCTTTTTTAGACTCACGTTGTAGTGATATAAATGCTTCCGGATGTGCCTTAAATTCGTCATTTAATACTTTAATCGCCACATACGGGTCTCTGTCTTGAGCTTCAACACGTAATAGATCTTTAGCCTTATATACGACCCCCATGCCGCCGATACCTAGCACATCTTCTAATACAAAACGGCCTTTAAGCATTTTATTATTTGGGGCTATATTGGTTTCATTACTTTCCGGATTCAGCAATAAATCAATCGCATTAGTATTGACTGCCCCCGGTGGTTTTGATTGAGATCCTAACGGAGCCTCACTGCTATATTCATTGGCTGACGTTGGCCTAAATTGAGTTGCATCATTTGTATCTGTAGGCCGTTGAGCAAGGGGTTGAGTGGCTTGAGTATTACCAACAGTGGCGGTTTTTGGTCTAAATTGAGTCGCGTCATTATTGTCATTAGCGCCTATAGGCGTTTCAACGCGACCACTAGGCAGCGTCGATTGCGTGTTGCTAGTGGCTGTTGTAGCCCTAAATTGAGTCGCATCATTATTGTCATTAGCGCCTATAGGCGCTTCAACACGACTTCGAGGCTGCGTCGTTTGCGTGTTGCTAGTGGCTGTTGTAGCCCTAAATTGAGTCGCGTCATTATTGTCATTAGCGCCTATAGGCGCTTTAACGCGACTGCTAGGCTGTGTCGTTTGCGTGTTGCTAGTGGCTGTTGTAGCTCTAAATTGAGTCGCGTCATTATTGTCATTAGCTTCATTATTAGCATACGTGGGCTGTTGTGTTTTGATCAGACTTGCATCATGCTCACGCGCTTCATTGCCAGTGACTTGTTGCTCTGAATTATCTTTCCCTGATGCCAATTTATTAGCAGCAAGATTAGCGTTTGGCGTGCTCCCATTATTATTTTCCATGTCTATGCACGAACTCCATTAATCTTAATCAGCACTTTTATACATCCCTTTTACTAATATAACGGATACATTATCCGATGCATTATTGTTTAAAGCGGTTTTTATCAGTTTTTCAGTAGACATTGCTAAGCTATTTTCATTTAGGCATGAAACCATGTCAAGCTCACTAACCGCGTTATACAAGCCATCACTACAAAGTAAAAATTGATCTCCTACGTTTAACTCAAATACATCAATATCTATCTCTATTTTCTCTGATGTGCCCACTGCTCGGGTGATAACATTTCGTTCAGGATGTGTTTCCGCTTCTTTTGGCGAAATCATACCTTGCTTGATTAACTCTGCAACATGGCTATGATCTTCCGTCAATGGAGTTAACTTATTATGCCTATACCGATACAATCGTGAGTCACCTGCCCACAAACACACCCCTATATTACCTTTGATTAATAACGAAACAAATGTACTGCCAATCGTGCGCCCACTGAGATTTTCTTTTGAATAAGTTAATAACCTTTCATTAACTTCAATAATAATATTTTCTATGTCGTTAACAAAATGATCGAGATTATCTCTGGGTGTTAGATTTTTTAGACTATCAACGATCATTTGGCTGGCAACACTGCCACCGTCATGACCTCCCATCCCATCAGCAACAGTCCACAAGCCTATTTCCGGTTGTGTTATAAATGAATCTTCATTAAGCGGTCGTACAGTGCCCACATCCGTCGCGCCTTCACTAATCCACGTTAAAGGACGTCTTATTGTTATATCATTCATCTATAAATCCATCTATTCATTAGCAATATAAGGTTGAGGCCAACCCCAATGTGCCCAATTACCATCCATCATGGCAGGAATTTGACTACTACTTGGTAACCCTTTGGTATTGACTAAACAAGGCGCTACATTTTCAGAACCACTGGTAGACCAAACACTATATGCCCCCATATTACTGGTTAATAAACTATCCAGAAGATGTGCATAAACATTAGAAGGTAATTCCTCTGCATATTGAAAATCGATTTGTTGACTACTATTTTGCTGTAATTGATGACCCGTTTTCCGGTAACCCATGGGTAACATCGATTTTTGATGCTCGGTCATCGCAATAAGTTCATCTAAAGTCAGTTGCCCATCTAACGCCCGCAGTGCTAAGTTTTCAATCTTCTCAAACCAATAACTATTCGCCGAGATAAACTCAAAGGGGTTAACCGTTGCAGGCAATGGTATTGCGATTGAAAAGGGATAATAGCGCCCAACTTGATCAACACTAGGCAACACAATACCAGCCCAATGATTTTCATCGACAATGCCTGCAGATAATACAAAACGCCAAATAGGACTCGTGAGGTACACATCTAACCACTGCTCTCCCATTTGTTCCTGTGAACCACTGACAAACTGTTGTAACCAACTATCCCAAGTATTAATAAACTTTGCCGGTAAATTACGATGAACAAAATCACCGTAATTTGGTAACTTCCCATATAAACCTAATACATATTCGTTATTCATTAGATTCCCTCAGGGCATCTAAACGTGCTTAACAATTTCTTTTCAAAGGGATTTTTAATACTTTTCGCTTTAATTTTATAAGATATTTTATGTTCATTATCAGTCCCATTGGACAGCGAATAAGTCACAATATAAGTACTTGAATCTGATGATTTAGTTAACTGCGACTCGGATAATAACCTAAACCATGCCCAAGGACCGTCGAATGATTTACTGTGCTCTTGCTCTTCTAAATCTTCAAAAACAATGCGTACTCGGTTCTGTTCACCATCCGCAACCCACTTCAACGTTTTCCAGAACTTTGGTCCATGGCTATAGGTTAAACGATTATCCCCCACTTCGAGCATGAAGCGGACGTTGTTTTTAGGCATAACGTTTGGCTTAAGATTAAAGGTTAAACTCGGTGTTTCCGCGTTCTGTCGAAAAAATACATTTTTGATTTCTAAAGCACGTCTGACTTGACGCAATGTTTTTGTTGATAGACCCAAACTATATTTATCAACACTTTTATTTTTCCACCCACCACGTGTGGTTATAAAAGGTTTAATGTAACCGATATAGAAGGCATCAACATTGCCATTAGGTTTAAAAAATTCAACAAAATCAAACAATGCAATATCATTTGAAGATTTTTCAGTTATGGGGTATCGGCCTTGAATACTATCTAAATAAGGTTGATATACCCTAGTTCGCCATTCGGTATTAATATGCTGATGTGCTGAACGTAACACAATACGCCACGTTTCATCTGCTAATGCGGTCAACCAACGCTTAATCGGCTTAGGCGTGTTTTTCGCATAGGAATTTAACGCTGTAATTGCATTGTCGGCACCGCTTTGATAACGCGATTGAACCAGTTCAAATGCTTTCTGATTAGGATCCGGTGCAAGATTAATTGAATTCACCATCTCTTGTAGCTGCGCTATTTTTGATAACGCAGTATTTATCGGTGGGGCCTGTTTTTTGGACTCACGAAGTAATACATTAATATCACGATATTTTTTATCAACACTGGTCCATTTTACTTTAGAAGCGGCTAATTTAGCGACTTTACCCGCCACACCTGCCGTATTGTCATCAGCAATATTCGCGGCGGCTTGGCTTGATAGCTGCGTATTCGTGACGGTCACATTTAAAATAGCAACAATGGGTGAATATATGGGATCAGCAAAAGTGGTCAATACATTACTGGATTGAAGCAGATTACTGATTGGCTTAACATTCATCGCATTATAAACTTTTTGCCATTGTTTATTGTAATCGGAAAGATAAAGTTTCTTAACTTTTAGGCTAGTGCTTTTCAGATCGTTTTTAGCAAAGCTGACCTCATTTTTACTGTCATCTTGTAACAACCACTTCTCTTTCGACATATTGACAATCAAGTCAGAGTTTTCTGAAAAATTAATTTGGTCATAACTTACTTTGGTATACAGCGCCGGAATCATTAATGCTTGTTGTATTGCAGGAGAAGCAATAAACGTATCTCTTACTGCGCCCCCCATTTCATTCAGCATGTTAACTTTTTGAGAATAATCAGGTGACGACTTGATACGCTGATATATACGTTGCTCTATCGGCATGCGCAATAAACGTTGGCGGGTTGAGATGAGAACTTGTTGTTCTAACTCAGCAGGTTTTAGTTCAGTCTTTAAGAAAGTAGATAAGTGCGCAAGCAGTGCTTGTTTTTCTTCGCCTTGATTTGCAAAATCAACTTCCCATTTTTCACTAAACCATTCACGTACTAAGTCTCTATCCATATATTCAAGCTTATTAAACATGACATATGTTCTAAAAGCATTATAAAGGTTTTCGTCTATTTTGTTGCTCTGTAAATGTGATGCGATGTAAATGATTAATTTCGGATAAAATACCGTGTGTAGATGATGTAAATAAGCGTTATCAGCCGCCTCATTTACACTGTTATCGTACATACCTAAGCTTTTAATCCAAGGTTGTTGCTCTTGGTCAAAAACAATACTTGCTTTCGCTAATGCATTTAATGCGGGCAGTACACTACGAAGATTATTGTTATATGGACTTGATTTTTCACTATGATTTTCATATTCAGTCAGATAATTTTGAACTTCCTGCATGTTGTTTTCATGTTGCGCAAACGCACCGGTCCAAAAGGCAATTAATGTAACCGATACTCCCACCATAGCAGTATAAGCAGCACGTTGTGTCCACCTTAGCAATTTTTCATAAAAGGGATTTGTACCGACTAATTCTGCTTCAGGAAAGATAACGTCTTTAAACATTTTCCCTATAAAATAACTTTTACCCTGCTGCTGTTGATTATTAATGTTCGCATTAGAGAAACCAAAATTAGATGAAACAGAGGCCATTAGACGATCAATCGGCGTTCCATCTTGTGTACCACTGGTGAAATACACACCACGTAAATAAGGTTGTAATTTGTAACGATTTTGTACAAATGTTTGTTGTAAAAAAGAGTCAATAATACCTTGTAGGCTTTCCATTTGCTGCGGAAATCCTTGAATAGCACTGCGACGTTTAATATCTCGCTCATTATGTAAACGAGATAAAACACGCTCGTATAAACGCGTAACAATATTTTTATATTCTTCACTTATTTTAGAAAAATCTGGTGCCTGCGATGCCTGGGGTGAATCCGGTAAAGAAATACCTAATATTTGCTCCCTCTCTTCTTTACCTAAATCTTCAAAGAATTCCGTAAATCCGGAGACTAAATCGCATTTGGTAAACATTAAATAAACAGGAAAACGTACTTCTAATTTTTCCATTAATTCATCAATACGTAAACGAATCGTTTTAGCATGCTGTACACGTTGCTCTTCCGTTTGAGTTAATAACTCCTGCAGGCTTATCGCAATAATCGCCCCATTAATAGGTCTTCTTCGGCGATGTTTTTTTAGTAGGGTCAAGAAGCCCTCCCATGCCGAACTGTCAATTACTTTATGGCTATCTTGTGTTGTATAACGACCGGCAGTATCAATTAAGACGGCATTATTAGTAAACCACCAATCACAATTACGCGTACCACCAACCCCTTGCAGAGCGCCTTTACCAAATTTATCCTCAAGTGGAAAATCTAAACTTGAATTAACTAAAGCCGTTGTTTTACCTGAACCAGGTGGCCCTATAATAATATACCAAGGGAGTTCGTAGAGAGCTGACTTAGCGCCACGACCATTAAAGTTTAAGGTTTTTAATGTACTTAACGCCTGCGTGAAACGCTCCCCCATTTGTAGCATTTCTTCCGATGTTTGATCAGAAATCATATCACCAGCGCTATCATCAACCTGCTGTAAGTCTTTCACCAAATTATTGTTATTATTTTTGTCTTGGAGCTTAATGCGTAAATGGTTCAACACCCACAATAGCGACATAATTAAAAGAGTAATTATGCGTGAACTTTGGCTTTCAAGAAATGCGGTATTTTGATCTCCAAATTTTATGCCAGGCCCAATAAACCAAATTAATAGAGACAGGATGATCAACCCAATTAGGGAAATAACAATTCTATTTTTAAAAAAAGCGATGATATGTTTCATGAAGTACTCTGATAATGTTTACATTATTTACTGACAGGCGCGTTTTTATTTTCTGCGCTGAGCTGACTTTGTATATCGATAAACTGCTGGCTTACGCCACTGGATGATTGGTCTAGCCAATACCTAAAACCAGTAAATGTAAGCACCATCATTCCCACGATAATACTAGTGACTACCCACATCGGCACGTAATTCGATAGCGTACGTCGCGCGTTACCAATACCTTGCCAACTAGGCGATAACGCTCTCTCATATTCACCACGATAACTTCTAATAATATGGAAAATATCATCCCGAAGTTGCTCCAAATGTTCACGGCCACGTGATATGACACGATATTTACCTTCATAGCCTAAACTCAGGCAAATATAGGCAAGTTCAAGGACTTCAATATTCTCAGAGGGACTGCTGCGTAAACGATCAAGCACGGCAAAAAACTTTTCTCCACCGGCGGTCTCATTGTGAAAAATACTTAATAATGTACGCTGATTCCATGCACTTTCAGCTCCCCAAGGCGTATTTAATACCGCTTCGTCGAGGATTGTACAAAGTAAATAGCGAGCAACCATGACATTATTTTCTTTTATCCCTTCAGATTTCGCCTTAATCTCAAAGTTTTTAATTTCTCGATCAAGCTGTTGATGTAACCCCCCCACATTAGGATGATTGAGTGCATCACGCGTCTTAGAAAAAACAGCTAATAATGTAGATGCAGCATTAACGAGCGGGTTGAGGCCATTTAAACCAGAAAGATCTCGAGGAATGTTTTGACGAGGCATTGGGGCTGCTGATTGCTGATAATGAGGCGATACAGACGGTGCGGGTTGTCCACCAGCGATTCTTCCACCTGGCATCGGACGCACAACGGCGCCATCACCACGATTGATAGGCTGTCTAAAGACGGTTTTATCGGCATTGTCAGGTGCAGACATGTTCATTCCTTTGAAATTAATTAATCGTTATTGGCGGATTGACCAGAATTCTATTTCTAAATCAGGAAAATCAGCGCCAATATGAAAAGCAAAACCACCCGAATTATTGAGCTCTTTCCAGAATTCATTATTACGCTCTAATTCAAAATAACAATAACCTTGATGATAAGGTATTTGGCGTGGCGCAACGGGTAATACTTTTAATGGTATTCCTGGCATTGCTGCATTTACAAGTTGGCGGATACGTTCAACGGGGCCGACTTTAACAGTTGCAGGAAACTGGTTACGCAATATATTTTCGGGTATTTGAGCCCTAACCGCTAATACAAAAATACCTGATGTTAATAAGGTACGATCCGTAATTTGAGCAACACGAATACCAAATTTTTTCTCTATCAATGGTAACGAAACAGCGGTTTGTTCATAAACCATTGTTAAACATTTTCTTAACGCACCAATAACAGGAGAGAATGTTTGTTGTAAATTATGATGTAAGTAGCCGGCAAACGTAGGCGGCCTTTTGCTATCAGTCACGAAGGTCGAAAATTCACCGACCATTTGTACCATTTCTTTATACAGATCTAATGGATGTAAACTTTGTAATTTTGAAAGGTGCCCAGCTAATGGCTCTAAGCGATTGATCATCTGCAACATCATATAATCGGCTATTTCAGCGGTTCCTCCACGTTGCGTATCAGCTAAGCGCCCTGCGATAGATTGCCCTCGATGATGTAACAATCCCACTAACTCAGTCAAGAAACCGGATAACTTTGGAGCAACAGCGCAGTCCGTACAGCTAGGAATAAAGTCTTTATCTAAAATTACGTTTTTATCTTCCCCTATTTCAACGATACGTAACACACCAATCGTCGCGTAGCCACTGAGATCATCAGACGCTAATAATAAACATAAGCGGGGTTTACCCACAGAAATATCTAAAGAATCACTTCCTTCCATTGAAACATCACGTACTTGCTGCTTTGTTGAATAATAACGAGCAAGTCCTTGCGTTTCTTCTTCATCAAGAATTTCCAGTGCACCAGGTCGTTTCACTGGAATGGCTAAATAAACAATTTGATTGGCTGTATTTTCAGGTACCTCAAAAACATTAGGTCTATTGTTATGCTCGGGAAAACTAAAGGGTGTCCCATCGGGGAATATGCCAGAAGCATTGCTTAAAGATATTTTACCTAATTTTAGGAGTTCTTGATCAAATTCAAGTTTATCTAGGCCCCAGGCATAAGCACCTAAAACGGAGCATTTCCCTTGAATATAACGCTCTAGATAGCGTTCTTGTTGTTGAAAATGATGAGGATTTAAAAACATCCCTTCTGACCAAACCACTTTGCTATCTAATGACATATATTCCTACTATCGCTTTGTTAATTTATTTTAAAAACAAAAATATCGTCAGGATAAATACCCTGACGATTACTTATTCTATAAAACCAAGGCTATTTTAAGATACTGATTGTATTCTCTGATAACTGCACAGTAGCGGCGCTACTTACTATATTTGTTTGTGCAATAGGAATAGTCACTTTATATTTGGCATTATTAAATTGCAAAAATTCGACATACAAGCCAATGTATTGAGTATCTTTACTCAGTACAAAGTTTGCTTTTCGTTGCTCACCTGGCTTAATGGCTTTTAATACTTGCTGGGCTATTAGGCTTTTACCTAATACTTCTGAATCTCTTTCATAGAGGTCAATAAAATTGGCTTTTTTAAACAATTTAGTCGACTTCAATTCATACATTCTGACGATAACAGGAGACGGTATTTTATTGTCATCTGGATTAATATTTTGTTCAACAACAAAACTTAATTGAAAATCGGTATCTAAATCTAAAACGCCCCCCACTTTAGTGTTCACAGCTGAACATGACGTCAGCAATAACATAGCAATGGTGGTATAAAAAGTTTTCATTAAATTACATTTGTTCATTGTATTTCCTATCAATTAATTAGTGTTTTTATTTTCAATATTGGCTGTCACGCGCGCGCTAATTAAACTGTTCATTTGCTCTTCATAAGCTTGTACAAAGTCATAACCAAATAGATGTTGAAATGAATCATCTAGATTCTCAACAAGTCCTTGATGATACTCTTTATAGGCATTCCATTGTTTAGTTTTTTTGCCTAAACGCAGTAAACTTGTACTGTTATACTTTTCAAACCGACTCTCAAGATGCGCCGGATCAAAACGTTCAATCATTCCCCTAAATGCAGCTTGCATTCCGGCAACAACCGCCACTTGATGCTCCGCGATTCCTTGAAAGCCTTCTTTCACGGCATCAACCGGTTTTTTATAAGCATTGTTCTCTTTAATAAACATATTTTCTAATGCATCATCAATATTGGCAGAGAATTTGAGCGGGTTATTTTCAACTGACTGAATGGTAGTTACATTAATACGAAACTCTTCTTTAATCTTTTTGCGAAATTTTAAAACCTGCATCATACCCTGCATGGTTTCTCTCATTAATAATCCAACGGTCTCATTTATTTCAATTTTTTTACTGTCCGGTAGATTCCATTTAGCGAGCCCCATTGCGTCTACAACCGTGTTTAACGTTACATCAGCATTTACAGTGTTACTAGAGGCCGTTTTTACCTGCTGCGCGCTCGCTAATTGTATTTGCAATTCTGCAACTTGATTGCGTAATTGTTGATTCTGTAAATCAAGCTGTTTATATTCACTTTCAGTACGTGAATTAACCTCAGGCACCACTATATTGGCATGATTAACGGTTTCCTGTATGGAAGAATTAGTCTCGGTAGCATTAAACGTATCGATATGGTTAATTTGCTGTGTCGACGTTTGTTTGGGTTGTTCAGATGGAAAAGATTGCGCACTTGAAAATGGTGTATTACTTTCATTCAATGATGGACTACCAGAAAAATGATTAGTATTTGTAAAGTCGCTCTCAAAGGGAGTATTTAATGAAGCAAAATTAGCGTTATTTTCTTGCCCCAATGGCTGCTGTGAGAAAATATCGTCAGTAATCGCTTTTTCATTATGAAAAGAATTGCCTGATTGCACAGGAGCAAAGTTAGCGCTTAAATCCTCAACAGGCAATGCAACCGGTTTATTATTCGTAAAATCTAAATCATCACCGAAATCATCCCAATCATCAGGTATAAGGCGACTTTCAGGACTCGCTACAGGCCAGTCAATAGCATCATTCATCACTCCGCTATTTTCGTTAGGCGACGATTCATTAACATTATTTTGCTGAAAATTATTACTTGTAAATATATCTGACGAATCGTTTGTCGTTGAAAAAGGATTATTGTTAAGGGTCTCAGCTTTGCTAAGCAGTTCTAAAGGATCATTTTGAATATCAGTTTGAATTGATGGCATTATATGATCAGCATTTAAACTGTGTGTTGCTGGTGCAAAAGGATCATTATTGTTGGTAATAGAAGAAAAATTTGAAAAAGACTCTTCATGGCTATTTTCAGGAAACGCATCATGCTTTGCAAATACGTCATCATTATTAGATGCTAAATTTGCAAAAGGATCACTATTAACGGCAGTAAAAGGCGCATTACTAGCAGTAGCAGGAAATGAATCAAGATCTAATGCGTTACCTAAATGAGCAACAAATTCATAATCACTGATGGTGAAGTGATCACCGTCATTCAATAAAACTTGATTACCATTACCCACGGGTTCGGATGCCCCGTTAATAAAAGTGCCGTTTGTACTGGTATCCGTCAAAAAATACTGACCTGATTGGCATGCAATTTTAGCATGTACTGATGACATGTATTTATTCGGGTCTTCCAATACCCAAAAATTATTATTTGCGCGACCTAGTGTCCCCCCCTCATCTGGAAAGGTATAACTTGCCTGAGTGATAAGCACATTTTCAGGAGAATAGATTATGGTTATTTCAATGGACATAACATTATTCCTTAAACAAGGAACCCCATAATAGAACATCATGTTCTAATAAAATTAGATTTTATGAATAATGACTTACTTTCAATTGTTTAGTAAGAAATCATACATCCCTATTTAATAACATCTTTTCATGTAGAGGGAGTCTACTTTGTTTTTTTTATGCAAGACATTATCATTTATTTATTGCTAAGCGTTGTAATAACTGTGATGAGTTTATATTTAATTACGCTTGAAAATTTTTCTTTAATTCAGGAAATATATATACCTTACAAACATCAAAACTGAAAGGCATGTTAGCAGATGATGAATAGTAAAAGCTATCAAAATCACCCTATTGTGAGTGTTCATACATGCAAAGTTTATTCATGATTAAATAGCTTATAGTTATATATATTGGCAACATTAAACATCATGTTATTTTCACTTTATTGACGGGTCAATAGCTTGCTGTTATCACATCAATTCACAGCATATGTTGAACGGTCTACGAGGAAAACTTTCTTTTTCCAAGTTTGTTATTACACCGCTTATGAAAAGCATCATTTATAAAACACAACAAAATAACTTATTGAAATATATAACAAAACTTCCTAACACAGCTTACTTATAGCTTCAATGTATTAATTTATTATACAGAGCAAGCTCACTTAGCCAACTAATACACATTTTATCTTCCTAGAAAAAACCTGCGCAGGGACAATATTTAAATAACCAAGATCTGCAGTGCTTATAGGTTTAATTTTACCTTTCACATATCTGACATTATTTAAGATTAGCGCTTTTAATAAGGGTACTTAATTTACAATGCCTATTAATTGCTCTACCCCAATCACCGCTGAAATGCCATTATAAATACATGAGAATAGATACTAAATCATTTTTAGCAAATGAAGATTGAATCATCCTTTAAGTCAAAAAACAATAATATACCAAGCATTTTTTTAACTATTTGACTCTTTATTTGCGCTATCAGGAATATTTATGATTTTTTTTAGTATCACAATTGCAATACGCAGCATTACATAATAATGTTGTTGCTCTTATATGAATTTTTATATTACCAAGGAGCTTGTAAATTCAATGTCATCCCTCTCATTAATCGATATTCCTGCGTTAGTTGCTCCAATTGAGGGAGAACTTAGTGTCGGCCATGATCTTCGTGAAGACCCTTCTTATACTTCTGAATACTCGCAAATTAAAGATGCGCGACGTGCAGCACGAGATGCTGAGCGAAATAATATGTTTGATGGCGATAACAGTGAAGCATTGGAACATTGGCAAAAAATATTTGTCCTTGCGCCTAAAGTACTCAAGACGAAATCTAAAGATTTAGAAATAGCATGCTGGCTAACCGAAGCGCTGGTTAGAAAATCTGGATTTCAAGGATTAAAAGATGGCTTTATTTTAATCCGGCAGTTAGTTGAAACTTTTTGGGAACAAGGTTTATATCCAGTTGCAGACGAAGATGGAATTGAAACACGCGTAGCTCCCATTGCAGGGTTGAATGGTGAAGGTGCAGATGGTGTATTGTTAAGCCCAATTCGTAACTCTGCAATTACTGAAGACGCTTCCTACGAACCGTTTAGTTTATGGCAATATAGCCAAGCCGTAGATATAAGCAGAATGACCGATGACCGCAAACGCAGAGAGATGGTCGAAAAAAATGGTTTTTCGATGGAAGATATTGAAAAAGCAGTCAGCCAGTCATCATCAGAATTTTACGCTCAACTCTTTGAAAACATTGAAACCTGTCTGGCTGAATACAAAGCCGTCAATCGTATTTTAACTGACTTCTGCGGTAGTTACGATTCGCCATCCACGAGTAAAATAATTGAACTCGTTGAAGATGCCAAAAGTGCACTTAATCATATTGCTAAAGCAAAACTACCCATGGTAGTTGAAGCCATAGAAAGTAATGAAAATGACGTTGCTATTGAAGAAATAACGGGTACATCATCTGAACGAGTCCCCATAAATAACCTTCAAGTCGCACTAAACTCACGCGAAGATGCATTTAAACAACTTAATACTATCGCTGAATATTTTTTAAAGACAGAACCACATTCGCCTATTTCTTACATTTTAAGTAAATCAATAAGATGGGGTAATATGCCACTTGAAGAGTTAATGGAAGAATTAATTCCAGACTCCTCTTCACGCGAAACTTATAGCTCGTTAACCGGTGTTAAGGTTGACAAATGATCACCATTTTTAATGCAAACTAGTTAATAAAAAGTAAATCAATATTTCTATACACGGAGAAAAAAACATGTCTGATAGTATTCATAACAAGCTGAAAAGAGTAAGGAAACCCCGCGTTCATATCACTTATGATGTTGAAACTAATGGCGCAGTAGCTAAAAAGGATATTCCTTTTGTTATGGGTGTAATGGGCGATTATTCCGGTGATAACACTGAAAATAAAAAAGCACTTAAAGATCGTAAATTTTCACAAATAGACCGTGATAATTTTAATGACATTATGGCTAAAACAGCCCCAAAACTAAATTTAAAAGTTAAGAATACCTTAGCTGATGATGGCAGTGAAATGGGCATTAATCTTAACTTTAATCACATTGAAGACTTTGAACCGCATAAAATTGTTGAACAGGTAGAACCGCTGAAAAAATTACTTGAAACCCGTGATAAATTGCGAGATTTACTAAGTAAAGCGGATCGCTCTGAAGAGTTAGAGGATATTTTAGAAAATATCTTAAATAATACAGAAGCGCTTGCTTCTATTTCTGGTGAGTTAGGCGTTGAAGCTAAAAACCCTGATGGAGAGAAATAATGTCAGAACAAGAAAGTGCATTAGCACAAGCAGAAAATAGTGAAGTATTAGAAACGAGCTTTTTAGAGCAAGCGATTGGCGCAACACGCCAAACACCTCGTAACGAAACAGAAGCGTTATTAAAAACATTAACGCAAGAAGCAATGAATGGCACAGTGACGTGGGACAAAAGTTTAACGGTAACAATTAATGCAGCCATTGATGCAATCGATGAAGCATTATCAACGCAATTATCGACTATCATGCAAGATGAAAAATTTAATAAACTTGAGGGTTCTTGGCGTGGCCTCCACCATGTTGTGTCAAATTCTGAAACGAGTTCACAACTAAAAATACGTGTACTAAATGTCAGTAAAAAAGAAGTTCAAAAAGATCTTGAAAAAGCAGTAGAATTTGACCAGAGTCAAACGTTCAAGAAAATTTATGAAAGTGAATTTGGTACTGCAGGTGGCGAACCTTACGCAGCATTGATTGGAGATTACGAATTCTCATCTCACCCAAATGATGTCGATATGTTAGCGAACATATCTAATATTGCAGCCGCTGGATTCTGTCCATTTATCGCAGCAACAGCCCCTCAAATGTTTGGTTTTGATACGTTCCAAGAGCTTTCTAAACCACGTGATTTAGAAAAAATATTTGATTCTTCTGAGTATATTAAATGGCGAGGTTTCCGTGATACTGAAGACTCTCGTTTTGTTACCCTAACAATGCCACGCGTTTTAGCACGCCTGCCTTACGGTGAAGCGACTAAACCCATTGAAGCGTTCAATTTTGAAGAAGGTACCATTGGTGATGATGGACTTCAACGCCAAAGTAATCATGAACACTACTGTTGGATGAATGCGGCTTATACAATGGGAACAACATTAGCAAAATCTTTTGCTACTTACGGATGGTGTACGAGTATTCGTGGTGCTGAAGGCGGTGGTAAAGTCGAAGGACTACCAAGTCATACCTTTATCAGTGATGATGGTGATTTAGATTCACAATGCCCAACAGAAATTGCCATTACCGATCGCCGTGAGTCAGAATTAAGTAAGTTAGGATTTTTACCTCTTTGCCATTATAAAAATACTGATTACGCGGTATTCTTTGGTGGTCAAACGACACAAAAACCAAAGAAATTTGATGATCCTGATACCACTGCAAACTACGAAATCTCAGCTCGCCTCCCATACATAATGGCAACAGCCCGTATTGCTCACTTCTTGAAAGTAATGGGACGTGACAAGATTGGTTCTTTTGTAGAAGCGGCAGAAGCCGAAGAGTGGCTGAATAAATGGATTAACAATTATGTTAATAATAGTTCTGATGCCAGTGCCGAAATGAAAGCACAATATCCATTACGTGAAGCAAATATCGAAGTAAAAGAAATGCCTGGACAACCTGGTGTTTACAGCGCGATAGCTCACTTACAGCCTTGGCTACAAATGGAAGAGTTAACAACATCATTGCGACTTGTTGCGAAGATTCCAAAAACAAGCTAATAACTAATAGCTAATTTAAAAAACTAAGGGAATAAATAATGCCATCAAACAGGATCGTTTTTAGTCAAATTATCAAGTCAATAACGTGCTCGTTACGTCTATTAGCTTTGGTAGACTTTATACAATTTGATGGTCTATTTATTCCTTCGGTTTGTGCATACCAGAAATCCAATTTGCATGTTCCTTTTACCGTAAGGTAACTCGACATGCCATATTCGCCAATGCAAATGAAGCAACCTGCTATCTCCCTTTTAGACTCTGTGTTAGAGCAACCTTCCTATATCACTAATTTAACAGATCTACTTAAAGAAAAAGATGAAACCAAAGCATTACAATATTGCCTCGAAAACTTTGTTGATAAAAGTAAACTTCATTGCTCTAAATTAGCAAAAAATGCGTTACTTCATCTAATTGCTCAGATAGACGAACAGATCAATGAGCAAATTAATGAAATCATTCACCACCCGCGTTTACAAAAACTCGAAGCGTCATGGCGCGGTGTATGGCTTCTCGTTAAACAAGCAGATGGCAATCGAAATATTAAAGTTAAAATGCTTAATATTAAGTGGGCTGAAGTTGCTAAAGATATCAATAAAGCGATGGAATTTGATCAAAGCCAGCTGTTTCAAAAAATATACAGTGATGAATACGGTACACCCGGTGGCGAACCTTATGGCGCTTTAATTGGTGATTATGAAATAAGTCATCGAATCAGTAAAAAACATCCGAGTGATGATCTTTCTGCTCTGGCTGGTATTGCGCAAATTGCAGCAGCCTCTTTCTCTCCTTTTATCGCTTCAGCATCTAGTGAACTATTTGGTATGGATGATTTTTCAGGTATTGGTTTACCTGTCGATCTTGAAGATATTTTTTCGCAAACAGAATACTCAAAATGGAACAGCTTAAGAAAGACCACTGATACTCGTTTTATTGGTTTAACCTTGCCAAAAATACTGATGCGCCGTCCCTATCAAACTGCGATGGCAAGCTATAAAGGTATTAATTTTTATGAAAAGAAAGACACACAGGGTGAAAATAACCTCTGGGGCAATGCAAGTTATGCTTTCGGTTGTATTTTAATCCGTGAATTTGCTGATATCGGTTGGTTTGGCCATATACGAGGCGCCCCACGAAACCATTTATCGGGCGGTATTTTTAAAGAGCTAGCACTTGATAGCCACGCGACAGATGCGAATGACATCGCTTATAAACCGCTTACCGATACCATACTTACTGATGTGACTGAAAAGAAAATAAGTGAACTTGGGTTTATTCCACTATGCCAAGGTTACTTATCACCTTATAGTACTTTTTATAATAACCAGTCCATACATAAAGCAAAGCGATACAGCGCTTTAGATGTAGATACAAATTCGCAAATATCCTCAATGTTACAGCATGTTTTATGCGGTGCTCGTATATCACACTACATAAAATTAATGGTTCGTGACAAAGTAGGTTCATTTACCAGCCCTGAAAGTTGTGAAGATTATATCCGTAAATGGTTAATGCAATACACCACTGGCAGTGAAGATCTAGACTGGGAAGAACAAGCTAAATACCCACTGAAAGGGGGTTATGTACGCGTAAAAGAGCACCCTAACAAACCA
>Ga0315339_1001345_pt1 | contig 22407 bp, 21 predicted proteins | sample ASW17metaG_FD_204514 | JGI IMG/M metagenome (GOLD analysis project Ga0315339, IMG submission 204514) | Ammonia-oxidizing marine archaeal communities from Pacific Ocean, United States - ASW #17 | ecosystem: Environmental > Aquatic > Marine > Oceanic | place: USA: California | collected 2016-12-05
CTGGGCGAGGTGGCAACCGTTGAGACATTTCGCCGCCGAGGTATCGCCCGTGAGCTGTGCGGACTGGCGCGGAACGAATTCCGGCAGCTCGGAGGCCACGCGCTGTTTCTGGGGACGGGGAATCCCGAGGCTGCACGGGTGTACCATCGCCTGGGGTGGCGGAAACTGGCGGGGACGAATGTGATGGCCCTGATCGTTGGGGGGGAGACGCCAGAGAGGTCCCTTGCGGAGTTCTTCCAGCCAGGGGGAACGGTCGTCGTGGAGGCCATGACGCCGGCAGCCCGTATTCCGATGATCCCCCTCCTGGTCTCGCCACACGATGAGGTGATGCTGGATGCCAACGCGGGGATGGTGTCGACGAAGTTCGCCGTCCAGCACTCGTGCATGGGGCTCTTTCCCAGATACGATAGGCTGACTCGGTGTGGCTGGGGCGCCGCATTCTGCGCACGCACGCATGAGGACAGACTCGTTGGACTGGCGACGGCGAAGGTGGACGATTCGGATCTCTGTGCGGTAGACGGCTTTGTGCACCGCAGCTGTGTCGAGGCCTGGGAGGGCCTGATTCGGGCGGCACTGGACTGGGGAAGCGGTGCAGGCGCCACCGGCTTTTCGGCCGACGTGGCCGTTGCTGATGAGGATAAGAGACGTGGCTTCGAGAGGCTCGGCTTCGCAACAGCAGAGCGGCGCCTGCCCTTCGTCGTGGAGGGCCGGAGCATCGATGCCATCCACATGATGCGCAGGTGAGAGACCCAGGCGACCTCACCAACGACGACGGGATGCAATCCTGCGCAGGTGACTGGGTTTTGCCTAGTGGAGGTAGCGGATCCAGACGCGCACGTCCGCCAGCACCAGGGTCGTCGATGTGCCCGCTGCCCGCTGCACCAGGCGGATCTCCAGGTCGTTGCGCCCCCGCTGGAGGCGGTCGGACTCCAGGTCGAATTCCACCGGTTCGCTCTCGAAGTGAACCGTGGCCAGCTTTGACGGGTAGCGCGCCCAGTCCGCTGCATAACCCAGCCGCGTCCACGGGTCGGTGGGCACGCGCCGATCTCGCCACGACAATTCCCGACCGTTTAGCTTCACCTCCACATCGTCCGCGGCCTCCAATCCCTCGAAGCCCAGTCCCAGGACACACCGACCCAGTGCTCCGTCTCGCTCGGCGCTCGCGATGTCGTCGACGACGTCGAAGTGAAGGCTCGCCGACCGTTTGGCGCGCACCTCTTCCAACCGCACGGGAAGCTGTTCGAGGGGCAGGCAGTAGCGAAAGGCGTGGCCAATTTGCGAGTCGGGCGCACCTGGGCGGGCCCCGTCGATCTCATAGATCTTGTCGGCCCGCGCGAGAGCGGCGGGATCGACTAGTTCGCCGACTACGGCGCTCTTCCACTCGGCCGACATGCTGTAGAAGTTGAAGAAGTAGAGGCCGTCAGCGCCCTCGTCCCAGTAGCGCGCGGCGATGGCCCTCAGCACCTCGGTGTCCATCACCGGCCGCAAGGCCTCGAAGCAACCCAGGATCCGGCAATCGGTTCCCGCCGCTGCGGCGGCGAACTCCGCCACTCGAGCCTCGAAGGGGTTGAATCCGAGTCCGACGATGACCAGGTCCACCAGACCCTCTGCAATCCACTCCTCGACCGCCATGCCCAGTCGCGCTGAATCGTCAAGGGTCGGAGCCACGCGCACGGCGAGCTCCAGCTTGCAGCCCCGGGTCTTGCCCGCCGCGTCCATCCGCCGCCGCAACTGCTGCACCATGTCGGTGAGCAGGTAGCGGTTGGCGTAGGCCTCCTGCGGGCGGAAATCCCCAGGGTGGCGCATGAAGTCCAACTCGATCCCGTCGACATCGCAGCGCTCGACCAACTCGCAGGCCAAGCTGGTCATCAGATCGCGCACCGCCGGAAAGGCGAAATCCTTGCCGGTGCGCAGGCCCCAGAGCGGGTCGCCCGGGTGGAGTTCCTCGCCGGGTCGCCCGATCAGCAGTTCGGGATGTTCGCGGCGAAAGCGCCCGAAGCCCAGGGCGTCGTTGGCGGTATCGTAATGCGTATTCATCCGCAGCGAGGCGAAGAACTTCATGCCGATATCGTGGCACAATTGCGCGATCAGGCCGAGAGGACCGCCGTGGTTGTCGACGAGATGGCGCAAGTTTTCGGCCCGCGTGCGCTCCGCCGGGTCGGCAAAGGTCGTCACGTCCTGGGCGAAGCGTTCTCCGATCTCCGTCTCGTAGGAGAAGACCTCTCGGCCACCGACGTTCCAGATGAAGGTGTCAAAGGGCGTGCCCTGGTGCGGGGCCACCATCCTGTCGCGCAGTTCTTCGACGGCGATGGGAGGACCATAGGTGCCCAGGATCCAGCCGTCGTCGTTGGTGAGGACGCGTATCGATCTGCCGGCAGATGGCATTGGGCGACCTCACTCACTCAACGGTTTCATCGAGGATCTCACAGCCCTCTTCCAGGACCTTCACCAGGGCAAAGTCACCAGCCGCGATGAGCATTTGTGCACCCATCTGTCGGTAGCGGGATAGCTGCTCGGGTGTACCGCCCGCGATGCCCCAGGCCTTGCCGTATTTGCTCGCGGCATCGGCTACCGCCTGGACGGCGTCGCCGAGGTTGCCATTCTCGCCTAGACGCATGCCCAGATCCGCAGGCCCCACAAACAGAATGTCGAGGCCCGGAACGGCGGCGATTTCATCGAGGTTATCGACGGCTTCCGCCGTTTCGATCTGACCGACGACGAAGGTCTGGTCGTTGGCATCCTTTGCATAGGTGCTGTCTGGCTTCCAGGCTTCAATGCCGAAGTCGGCGTCCAGTCCGGCTCCGTCAATACCCCGGTTGCCCTCGGGCGGAAACTTCACGGATTCGACAATGTGGCGGGCGGTGTCGCCGGCGGAAACAAAGGGAATCATGAAGCCGGTGGCGCCGTCCTCCAGGTAGCGGTAAAGCCACGTGCGCTCCTGCGTCGGCGCCCGCACCATGCAGTCGATATCGTGCTGCTGGCACATGGCCAGGATGCTCTGCACCTCGCGCTGGCTCATGGCCCTGTGTTCGAGGTCCAGCCAGATGACGTCGAATCTGAAGTGGGCGGCGTAGCGGATGTAGAACGGCAGGTAATGGCCCATGCCGCAGACGCGCGCGCACCGGCCGCTGCGGAGTTTCTTCAGCGTCTTGCTTGCTCTCATGGGCTTCTCTCCAGGGTCGGGGTTGGCTTTGCGGAGAGTCAACCGCCTAATAACGTACATTCGCTCAGTTAGTCAAGTTGCGAAGTCGCGCCGGCGTTTTCGGAGTGGTGTTGACACTTCGGCCGCGGACTATACTTTTACGCCACGCACCTCTTTGCAGAGAGCAGGGCCCATCGTGACTGAGTCCCATACCGCCACACTGCCACCGCCGAAAAAACCCCTCCTCCTGCCGCGCAGCGACGATCCCCTGATGGCGAAGGCGCTGGAGGGTCCGACGGCTGAGCTGGCGCGGGCCACGGTGTGACACAGGTGGAGCGCTACGTGCGTTCCTACCAGGAGGGGAAGATGAACCCCAGCCCGGAGGTCCAAGTTCTGAACGAGGGGCTGGTGACGGTGGGTTGGGCATGATCGTGAGGGCGCGGGCCATGCACATAGCCATCGCCCGGGCCAGGGAACTCGGCGTCGGCATCGTCACGACCACCTACCACGACCACGTGGGTAGTTCGGGTAAATACGTGCGCATGGCGCTGCGGGAGGATCTGATCGGCATCAGCCTGTCCAGCCGCAGTGCCGCGCCCTCCTACGCCCACGACAGCACCATTCACGGTTCCATCCAGGGCAGCCCGCCGCTGGCGTTCGGTTTTCCCGCAGGCGCTGGGCGGCTCTGTTTTTTGCTGGATCTGGCCAGCCATACGCCGTGGGACGAGCAGTGCTTCCGCAAGATGCCGCAGGTCCTCGTCAAGGCCATCGGCATGTCGCACGCGGCCAATATTCTGTCGGGGACGCTGGGCGGCCAGATGCTGCCGGAGTTCGATCGAGGGCAGACCCAGTTCAGGGGGGCTGATCACCGGGGTTCCACATGGCTCTCGACGTGGAGCGGTTCACGCCTCTGGAGGCCTTTAAGGAGGATATGGACCAGCTCATGGAGGAGACGAGTAATATGCAGCCTCTACCGGGATTCTCCGCGTCGTCCTTCCCGGGTGGTCGAGCATGGCAGAAGGAGTCGGACTACCAGCGCACGGGCATTCCCATCTCGGCTGATGCGATGACTTCGCTGGCCAGACTGGCCGACGAGTTAAAGCTGTCGATTCCCTGTAAGAATCGGCCTTTCAGGGTATAGTGGAGAGAGTACGCATAGCACATTACCGCGGACCGATCGCTGGGATCGAACTATGACTGGTTTCGCTGATTCAGCTCTAGCGCACCGCAGGTGCCGGCGCAAGATCGTCGGCTGGGACTGCAACGCCCCCGATCCGTTTCCCGGCTATGGTGGCATGGTCGGTCTCGGTCAGGATGCCGCCGAGCTGGCCAATGGCGACTGGTTGGTCGTCTTCCACGCCGGCTACTGGCACGTTTCTATGGCCACGCCCTGCGTCGTCGCCGACGAGACCCTAGCCAGCTGGCGCGAGAGTGGTTTCCGGGATGTCGACGCACCCCGGGGAGGACGGATCATGGCGGTGCGCTCCGGCGATGCGGGTCTCACCTGGTCGCCACCGTGGACGGCCTACGACGGCACCTGGTCCGATGCCCCCGTAGGTCTTACGCGCCTGGCCAGTGGCGATCTGCTGCTATTCGTCAACCAGCAGGCATCTTGGTACGGACTGGCAGAGGCGCCGCCGGGGCACCTGCCGGTCAACACGCGCATCGGCGTCATGCGTTCCGAGGATGATGGCCACTCCTGGTCCGAGCCGCTGTGGCTCGAGATGCCCTATCCCTACTACCAGCGGGCCCACGCTCATGCCCAGGAACTCGCCGACGGATCCGTCCTCTTTCCGACCTACGCGTCGGACGGTCGCGGCGCCCTGCACGGGGCAATTCACCGCAGTGACGACGCGGGACGTTCGTGGCGGCTGTTGGGCCGCATCGAGCGCGACGACGGAAAGGCGCTGGACGAGCCCTCGCTTACCCTGCTGCCCGACGGCCGCCTGATGCTGTTGAGTCGCCTGGATGCGGCCGTACTGTATTCGGCGAATGGCGGCCAGAGCTGGCAGCTGTCGCACTAGGCGCCCTTCGCACCGCTGAAGGCGCATCGCACGAGTGTGCTGGCGGACGGCACCGTCGTGTGCTGGATGACGTCGAACGGGGTACTGCGCGTGTCCTGGAGCACTGACGGTGGCGACACGTGGACCACCGGTGAAGACGGTCTTCCCCTGGCCCTCGATGCCGACTTCTACGGCTATCCCGGCGGGTTCCTTATGGCGGATGAATCGGTCCTCGTCGTCTATTACGACGCCGCCCATCAGCAGCAGCGCACGGGCGTATGGCTGATTCGCTTTCGCCTGGATGCGGGTCGGAAGAGGATGGAGATTGTGCCGGCGCCAGGCGCCGAAGCCGACGCGGCGGATGCGACCCTGCCCGGCTCCGAGGAACTGGACGCCGACGCGGTGTGAGCCGCCACAAGAGGCGGGCACCGAGCGCTTCCTGTTCCACCCGGATCCGGGCGAAAGCGAGTGGGCGATGTTCCGTTTTCGCTACCACGACCGATTCACCCGCATCGGGTGCGGGTGAGCTATGACGCCGGCGAGACCTGGGCGCCCGAAGAATACATCCTCGGAGAGGGGTAGAACTACCCGGGCAACATCGCCATGCCCGACGGCATGCTGATGACGATCTGTCCCTACCGCGACTGCGGACCGATCCAGGCTTTTGCACTGGAAGCCACGACCGGAAAATGGCTGAGAAGAGGCATTGAATAGGCTTAAAATCGATAGGAGGCCCCGATGAGCGATAGACGTCTGCTGTTCTACAACGACTCCCGGCACTACTACCTGTACTGCTATGATCCACCCATCAGCCTGGCAGACGTCCGGGCGCCTGTGGACGAATTGCTCGGGACCCGGGTGGATACGCTGGTCTACGGTTCGGGTCCCGGAGCGACGGTGTTCCACAACACCCGGGTGGGCGAGATCTGGGGAGAGCGATTCGACGGGTTCGACACCATGTATGCCTACCGGGCCGCCGAGAATATCCGGAGTCTCATCGAGCGCGGCCTGGACCCGCTCGACGCACTCATCGACCGGGCACATGAGAAGGACATAGAGTTCTTCGCGAGCCTGCGCATGGCCAACCCCGGACCTCCAGACTCCGACAGCGTGTTCAACTCGAAGTTCAACCTCGATCATCCCGAATGGTGTCTGCGGACGAGGAGTTCGTCCAATTTCAACTACGTGCATCCCGAGGTGCGGGCGGAGCGCTTCGCGCTGGCCGAGGAATACGTCAGCCGCTACGACGTGGACGGCCTGGAGCTGGACTGGGTCTTTGAACCCGTCTTCTTCGAGGAGGGCGAGGTGGAGGAGAACACGCCGCTGATGACCGGCTTCGTGAGGGAGATCCGGCAGGCGGTCGACAAGGCCGCCGGAGAGCAGGGGCGTCCCATCCTCCTCGGAGCCCGGGTCCTGCCGACACGCGACGGCAACCTCGCGGCGGGGCTGGACGTCCCGACATGGATCCATGAAGGGCTGCTGGATTTCGTCGTGCCCAACTTCTACGGGTGTCAGGATCTGGATGCGGATTTCCCCTTTGAATGGCTTGTCCAACTGGCTCGGGAAACGGAATGCAAGGTCTACCCCGTCCTGCATGCCCGCATCCAGGGCGACGACCCGGGGCTCCATGGCCACGACTACAGCGTGGGAACGTACATGGCTGAAAAGGAGCACTACTATGCCGGCGCGGCGACATACTGGGACAAGGGCGCCGATGGCATTTACCTGCCCTGGTTCCGCTACCCGAACGGCGCCAACCAACAGATACTCTCCGAAATTCACGATCCCGACACTCTTCGGGAAAAGCCGAAGCACTATGTCGTGAGATGTCATAACGACGCTGCCGCGGCCCAAGGCTACGATTCGCCATTGCCGCTGTCCCTGGTCACCGGGTCTGAGGTGCTGGGACAGACCGTGCAGCTCTACATCGCCGACGATGCGGAGCGGGCCCATGCTTGTCTGAAGCTGCGCTTGGCGGACTGGAGTCCCGCGGATTCGATGACAGTGAGTCTGAATGGCCAGTCGTTGCCGGGGCCGTCCCGCCGGCAGCGCTACGGCTATCGCTACGACTGGCTCGAGTTCGATCTGTCGTCCGGAGCACTGCAGAGAGGCCTCAATGAAGTGGGCGTGGCCATACACGACAGGCCGCCGCGTCTCCACGGCCAGGTCACGCTGGAGAGCGTGGAGGTCGTGGTGAGCTATGCCACCGCCATGCCGGCAGCGGATTGATCGTCCACACAGATTGGCAGAGGGACCGCAGGCCAGGCAAATATATCCCATGACCATGGTGTGGGTTGGAACCGATGAGGCGGTCACGGGCATCGGGGAAGCGATGGCCATGGACCATATGGTGATGGAGCAGATGAGAGCCAAATACATCGGCAGGGACATCTGGGAGATGGCGTTTCCCGATGAGTCGCCGACCATGCAATGCGCGCTCTACGACATTGCCGGCCAGGCTCTTGGCGTTCCAATCGCCCCGTCCGCATTATTGCTGCAATGGGGCGCGCGTCACTGGACGCCTGAAGATCGCCGTGCGGTACAACCCGGAGATAGAGATGGTAAAGAAATATCGCGTCGCCATTGTCGGTGGCGCTGGTTCGTGGGGACGGCACTATACCCGGGCCTATGTCGCGCGACCCGATTGCGACGTGGTGCTGGTCGAGCGTGCTGAGGAGCGCGGCAGGATCTTTGCTGCGCACTACGGCATCGAAACAGTCTACGGGAGCGTTGAGGAATTGCTGGCCCGCGAAGTGCCCGATGTGGTGTCGGCCATTTTGCCAGTAGCCCATACCCACGACGTGGTCATCGCCTGCGCAGAAGCGGGGGTCAAGGTGGTGTCGTGCGAGAAGCCGATCGACTGCGATTTGGCGCGCGCCGACGAGACGGTGCGGATCTGCCAGGAGCGGGGCACGCTCTTCGGGTGCGGGACGGCGATGTGGATGTGGCCCTATATTCCGCAGGCTTCAGCCTGGATCCAGGCCGGGGGGATCGGCCGGATTACGGGGGTCGCGATTCCGCCCGGGTTGCCGATGGAGGCTTCGGGCGGAGGGTGCCATTCGCTGGTGCTGATGCAGTTGGTGGCGGGTTTGGAAGTCGAATGGGTAGAGGGGTGGACGCTGCCGCCGGAGCCGGGTTATGAGGCGCCCGAGGCCAAAAAAAAGACCGAAGTTGATTGCCCTGCCTATGGTCGGATTGGCCTTACGGGTGGGGTCGTCTGCGAGTTGCCTTCGCCCAGACCAGACCTGCGGCTTGCTTGCCACTTAGGCATTACGGGCAGCGATGGGCAGTTGTGGTTGATGAACGAAGGGCCGGTTTGCATCCACGGCACGGGGTCCGAGGCGACGCCGTGCCGGCCCGATTTCTTTGCCGACTCAACGCCCGACCACTGGATCACCCCGGTCGTCGACCGGTTGGTCCGGGGGGTCGACAGCGGGGTGTTGACCTGCACCGGGCACGACTATCGCCAGGCGCTCGAGATTGCGATCGCCCTGACTTTGTCGGCGCACAATAATCACCAGCGGGTCGACTTGCCGCTTGCCGACCGCACGCTAAAGCTCTATCCGAGCTCGTATCGGCTGCACGGGGGCGATGTGATCGGTTGGGAAGGCAATAGCGCGGCGCCCGAATTGGCGTAGGTCCGATGCACGGCACGACGCTGTTTATCGTCGGCGGTTGGATGGGACGTCGCCGCCGCTGCTCAGCACACTGAGAAACTTGTGAACTCGCCGCGAGCGCTGTGGTCAAGGGCCTACAGCGTTTGGCCAAGATCGGGATGAGTCATGCAGAAACTCGAGCGAATCGAAGCCGAGTTGGAGCGGATCGCTGCTGAAACAGGCGGCCTCGTCGGCGTGAGTTTCTGTCACGTCGAGTCCGGTCAGCGGTTGACACTGAACGCGGGGGAGGCCTTCCCCATGGCCAGCACCTACAAGGTGGCTATCGCCGCGAGGCTGCTGAAACGGATCGACGAGCAGCGCCTCGGGCTCGACGAAATGATCCAGATCACCCAGGACGACCTCAGCCCAGGTGGGGGGATCATCAAAGCCCACTTCAGCGAGCCCGGTGTGGCGCTGTCGATCCACAATCTGCTCACGGTCATGCTGACCATCAGCGACAACACGGCGAGCGACATGCTGCTCGGGCTCGCCGGCGGTCCCGAGCAGGTCAGTGAATTCCTGCAGAGCTCCGGCATCGAAGGAATGCGGGTGGATCGTTCGACCAAGATCCTGCTGACCGACGCCTTTGGCATCACCGATCGGCTGCCGGAGGGCAAGTGGTCGTATCAGTTCCTGCAAGAGCACAACGAGGCGTTCACTGAGCGACCATCGGTCGCAGCGTCGGAGACCTTCGCAATGGATGTCCGCGATACTTCGACACCCGAGGCCATGGTGCAACTGCTGGAGGCGATTCTTCACGGCGAGCTATTGTCGGAGCGGAGCTCGGCGCTGCTCGTAGACATCATGCGGCGCTGCGAGACGGGAGAGTCGCGGCTGAGGGGCAAGTTGCCTAGCGCGACGGTACTGGCGCATAAGACGGGCACGATCCCAAGGGTCGCGATCAACGACGTCGGCATCGTCACCCTGCCGGGCGACCAGGGTCAGGTAGTGCTGTCCGTGTTCGTGATGTCGCGGGGGAATGGAGACTTTATCGCGGTGCACGACGCCGAGCGCGCGATCTCCAATGTGGCGCGGGCGGTGTACGACTTCGCCCTGTTCGCACGCTCAGCATGACCAGACCCCACTCGTAGTGCGGCGGTTCCGTCCTCGTCCACTGACCATTCGGCGTTCCTTCATCCCCTCTCGTCCCTCTCCGGATCATGCCTGAACACAAGCGCATCGCCACGCCGGGGTGCTGGTGAGCAAATTCCTCACCGGCTTCGCCACGGACGAGGGCCTGATCGCTCCACGCACCCTGCAACGTACGGTGGACATGCTGCCTAAGCCGGACAGCTACTACACTATCTCCAAGGTCTTTGGCGAGAGCATCGCCTACATGTACTCGACTCGCTTCGACATGGAGGCGGTGTCCATCCGCATCGGCAACTTCAAGATCGATCGCGACCAGCCCGAGCATCCCCACCACCTCAGCCACGGCGATTGCGTGCGCGTCTTCGAGCAGGCAATTACCCATCCCGGTGTCGAATTCGAGGTGGTTTTCGGGGTCTCCGACAGCGACTGGCCACTCTACGACCTGGACCACGGCCGCGAAGCGATCGGCTACTACCCCCAGGATCGGTCGCAGGTGGCGGAAGAGGAGCGCAAGTAGCATCGATACAGGCGCGGTCGAGTAGCTTAGAGCCTATACGAGACAGATCCGGACCGCGACGAAAACGGTCTTGCTGCTGGAAATCGTCTACAGGGACTCGAAGAGGGGGAAACGTTGGAGATCTCCGATGTGGCTATCTGGCCTGTTGCGTCCGGCCCACCAGCAGGAGCAGCGCGTCCAGGTGAAAAGTGCCTGGCGCATAGCAGGGGAATGGCGATAGGTGAGCACCTGAATAGTCTCTCGGCGAACCCCGTGGCCACGATGAAGCGCTTGCGGTTCCCCAGTCTGCTGCCCAGCACCGGGAGGGGGGCTTTCCCCACTGCTTTATAGAGGAAGTGGAGTGCTTCACGCCGGGCCTGGTGAAGGACGGGGGCATCCGCGACATGAATGCGATCATGGGATGTGGATTCATGGTGTTTGCCGGCGGCCGCACCCCGGCCGCTCGCGCCCGATCCCTACAGAGAGCTATCGCCTTCTTCGCGGCGAATCAGCCGGCTTCTCACAGCGCACGTGGTTTGGCGCGGCGGCGCAGCGGCTGATATCACGGAACCGTGCTGTTTTCCGAATCGGCGGAGAATCGAGGAGTCGCGGGAGAATTGGTCGAAGCTGGTGATTCGAGATGCGTCGCTCGGGTGATTCAGACCACCGCACGCGCGGCGATTCCCGCAGATACGGCAAGGTGCTTCGATCGCGAACACGCGGAGTGGCAATGGAGGCAAACTAGATGGCATCTCTGGAGATTCTCGGACACAGCACGGTCTACCGCAATCCCCACCCCAATCGCAGCAGCGAATACGTGGCCTTCCCGGCGATCCAGGCGCTACCGGATGACGTCCTGCTGTGCATGTGCCGTCACGGATCGGCACGCGAGAGTGACGACGGCCTGGTGAGGATTCAGCGCTCGACAGACGGCGGGGTCCACTGGGAGCCAGCAGGGGAATTGCCCGAGCCGGCCGGCGTGGGAGACGGCAGCCGCCTGCCCGGAGGGTTCGGCGTGACACCCGAGGGCGAGGCGCTGGCCTGGGCGCGCTACGCACCTGGGCGGAACGGGGAGTCGGGCCAGCTGGTGTGGCGCTCCGCCGACGGCGGCCTCACGTGGTCAGAGCCGGCGCGCGTCGTCACGGCTCCTTTTGAGGACATCGGGGTGGGTGGCAACCTGGTGAGTCTGACTGACGGCATTATGGTCTCGGCCTCCGAATGGGGAGGAGAGGCGTCCGGTGAGAGCAAACGAGACTGGGCCGCCCTGATCAGCCGCTCTGCAGACGGGGGCCGGACCTGGGATGCATGGCGGCGGGTGCAGGGGCCGAAGGACGGCATTTACTATTTCGATCTGCGCATCGCCGGACTGGCGGACGGTCGTCTGCTGGCGGTGTACTGGACGCACGACATGGAGAGGGATCGGGGCGTCAATGTGCACACGGCGTGGTCATCCGATGGCGGCGAGACGTGGACGGAGCCCCGAGACGCTGGCTTCTGGGGGCAGGTGACGGATGTGGCCTGTCTGGCCAGCGGCAGGGTCGTCGCCGTCACCAACCACCGTCGCGAACCTATGGGTGTGCGCGCGCTGCTGTCGGAGGACGGCGGCGGCCGCTTCGCCGAAGAGGACCACGTGGAGCTCTGGGGGATCCAGCCGGCCAGGGTTCGCAGTGCTCCCGTGTTGTCCAAACGGCGGGATGTGGTTGAGAACGCGCTGGACTCCTACCACTTCTTCACCTTCGGGACACCGTCGGTCACGCAGCTGTCTGACGGGGCCATCGTCGCGGCCTTTTACGTGACGGAAGAGTACGTGACCTATGTGCGCTGCTGCCGCATGAGGGAGATCGACTGAGAGCAGGGCGCGATCAGCTATTGATGTCCACATGGTTCGCGTGCAAAGTGCATTGGCAGGGGATTGAGCAATGGCGCTGATCGACATCGGCTTGCAGCAGCAGCTCTTCGATGGGCGAAGCTCGTCGGGTAGAGCGAAGGTTTGGTCCTCGATGCACACGCCCATCGTCGCCTCGGGTTCGCTGTTGATAAAATGGGTGATTCGGCGCCGCGACTATGGCGTACTACATGTGGAGTGGACGTCATGACTGACTCGCAGCGCTACCCATTCCTCGACGCCTACGGCATCTTTCCGCCGCACACGCCGCCGCAGCTGGTCGATGGCTTGCCCGGCTGCCGTCTCGACGCTGCCGATCCGCTGGTTGGTGACGAGTTGGGACGCATGGTCACCTAGCGTGGCAGCGGCGATCTGAGCGCGTTGGCGGGACGGGAGGTCTCGGTGCGCCTGCACCTGAAGCGGGCGCAGGTCTTCTGCCTGTCGCTGTGAGCCGTCTACCTGCACCGGCAGCAACATCCGGGCGATGCTCTTGCCGCCCCGGGCACACGTAAGCGGAGCAACGACATGCAGCGTCGCCTCTTCGAACCCCGGAACATGTGCTCTGAGGAACCCGGCAAACTCGTAGATGTACACGCGTTCCTTAGACTTGAATGCCAGGTCCCGGATTTATTCTCCACGAAGAGTCCGGTGGTCTTGTGGCCGTCCATGATGACATCGGAGACCCCGCTCGAGAGGAGGATTTCCGCTCCCGCCTCCTCGATCATCTTGACGGCGACATAGGAGACGCTGTGGTGGTCGCGAAAATAGTCGGAAGCGACGAGGCAGTCCTCGCCTGCGACCACCCGCGCATTGAACTCCGTCGGGATGCCGGCGTGGGTCGATGGCGGTGTTGTCCGCTGTTGGCGGCTATCGTAGATTTAGCAGTGCTGCCGAAGTGGTGGTGGACGACTGCCACTACTCGGGGCTCAACATTGGCATGGATCTGCTGTTTTCGAGGAGTTAGGGGCAGTAAATGAAGATCGATAGAGAGCAGTTTCTCGCGCAGGGCTTTGTCGTCCTGTGCGAGGTGATCCCGCCGGATCAGCTCGAGGATATGAGGCGCAGCCACGAGATTCTCGTCAACCGGCAACGGGCCGTCTGGGCTCGCGAACGCGGAGCGGACGATCCGCCCGGCGGCGCATGGGAGACGGGGGCGCAGCCGCGTCTGCATATCAACAACATGGGAGCCGAGCACGACGAGCAGACGGCCAGTACGCTCGAGCTGTGGCTGCACGAGAATGTGCAGGGGGTGAGCAGCCAGCTGCTGGCCGAAGAGGATGCCCCGGTTACCGAGATGATGATGATGTGCAATCCGGTCAGTGACCGGGGACCGGCCGCATGGCACCGCGATTTCTACCCGCCGCTGAACGCACCGCTACTGGCCTATGCCGACGACATCCTCGAAAATGGGCCGCGCTACGTGCAGTGGAACATCCCCCTCTACGACGACGATGTGCTCTGGGTGGTACCGGGGAGCCATATCCGCCGCAATACTCAGGAGGAAAATGAGGCCATGCAGCGGGATCCGCGTGCACCGATTCCCGGCGGGGTGCAGACGCACCTGAAGGCCGGGGACGGAGTCGCCTACATTCTGCCGATCCTGCACTGGGGCAGCAACTACTCGACGAAGATGCGACGCACCATCCACGGGGGATTCGCTCGGCTCACGCACTGGGAAGACACGAGCTGGTTGACGCATCTGTCACCGGCGGCGCAGGAGACGTTTTCGAGGTGGTCTCGACGCAGCGAGCAGTACGTGGCCGTGGCCGAGGCTGTGTTGCGCGCCGTGGTGGCCAGGGACGCGAATGCGTATCTGGCTGGACTCGATGTGCTACACCCGGGCCGCGGACCGAAGGGCGTGCTGAAGTCGACGATCTGCCTGAGCAAGACGGCGCAGCACATCTACAATCAGCGATGCCGCGACTTCGACAGCCTGGCGGAGGCCGAGAGGCGAGGCATTCCCATGGTGCATCCGATGACGCTGCAGTGGGGTCTGCCGCTGGGGGAGCGTTTCACCGCAGAGGAGGCGCGGCGGCTTTGGGAGCGATTCAAGCCCGTGGACGACATTGTGCAGGTCGAAGAGGAGCACACACTCCCCGGCTTTCAGGGCAGGCATACGCGTTATCTGTTCGAGGAATTGCCCGCCGAGCTGACGGTGGAGAGCTGGATGGCCTCGTGGGCGACTGGGCGTTTGGGCGGTTAGTGATCTCGCTGGACGCCATCAGATAGCAGGATAGGGACAACATACTCGACGTAGATCTGGACCTGGTCCAGTCGGTGAAGGCGCTGTGCGGAGCCTCATCCCAGATCTTGTCGACGGCCAGGATGCGTACAGTGCTGTCGGTCATGACTCAGCCCAAATCCTGCACCTGGGTGATGGCACCTGTATTGCCCCAACCCCGTGCGATGGCGTTGTCGAGCATTTTGCCGCGGCGGGGACCGGCAGTGCGTATCAGGCGATTGCTGTAGAATCGGCCCCAGGCTTTTGTTTCACGCGCCATGAAGTCAACCAACCAATCAAAGTGCTCCTGGTTTTTCTCAGAAGTCGCATTCTGGACGGCGTTGATGTGGATCGCTCGGCGCCCGGGTTTGTCGCTCAGGGCGGCGTGTTGGATCTTGTGGTTCATGAAGAGAACATCGCCGGGTTCGTTTACGAGTGGGTACTGGCCCGGCATGTTCTCAGGCGCAGTGCCCAGTTGGTCCTTGTTATCGACGAGATTATCGCGAAATTCCTGGCAGTGACTCCCGGGAATCACGCTGAGACACCCGTCCTCGGGACCGAGTGGATCCAGATAGATGGCGGCTCTCATGCTGAAGAGACCCTCGGGGGCGTAGGCATCGTGGTGCCAGGCCGATCCGCCGGTGTGGATAATCCCTTTGCTGACCGGAAAGATGAAATTTTCCCCGAGGAGTTGCTCGAAGGGATCCAGAATTCGCGCGTCGTCCAAGAGAGGGAAAACGCATCGGGGTCGTAGTCGAAGAAGGGTATGACCTGCTGCCTCTTCTCCCCTGGCCCTGGTTTGAGCGCCCCGCCGCGCGCCTTTTCCATCGCCAGGTCAAAGGCTCTGGAGGGAAGGTCTATTTCTTCTAGTGACAGGAGCTTCCTGCCCAGGAAAAAACCGAAGGTCCGAAAATAGTTGATCTGTTCTGGCGTCATGGTCGCTCGTCCGGTAAAGGAAGCAAGATGCGTTTTCACACCGAGGAGTTTCCCGTCGACACCAGTCCGCTGTCCCATGAATTCGCCTCACCCCGCGCAAGCACCGGCCGACGGTCTCCCACCCGCTACCAGTCCCTCCCAGTCGCTGTCCGATCTGAGCACGGGATTGCCTGCCCGTATTGCCGCGCCGGATGGATGCGGCGCTTGCCGCCTTCGATCGAGTTGATTTCGGCTCCGTCGATAAATAGCATTCTGTGGTCCGATGTGCCTACGGTCTGTTGTTTCACGCACTTCAAGGCTTCCGCGGTCGAAGCTCGCCTATTGCTGCCGCGGATCGCTCCACCACTCGTCGCGGCGCGGGGCGTGGCGATGGTCGCGGTAGTGGACGACGAGCTCTATATCGTGCAGCAGCACGGGCGGATCGCAACGCGGGTCGTGGCGGGTCAGGTCGACGCGGATATGGTTGTCGCCTTGCTGTGGCAGGGGGCCCAGCCGCAACAGATCCACGGTAATCCAGTAGTTGTTGATCATTCGGGTATTGCCGGGGATTGGCCGCACCGAGTAGGTCCAGTCGTGCCACTCCTGGCCGTCGCGCGGGATCTTTTCGCCATTGAGCCATAGGTCGAAGGTGTCATTGTGGATCAGGGAGGCTAGGCGGACTCTGAGTTCGCACCGGGAGAGCTCGCCTGCGGCTTTGGCGAGGGCCAAATCGTCGCTGATATACAGCGTCTGGGAAGCGCCCTGTTCGCCTACCTGGAGTTCGACGGGAAGCGGGTTAGGCGAGAGATAGTCGCCGGGCGTATCCTCGGGCCCGTTGGGGCCCTGGCGCACGGCGAAGTGCTTGTCCTTGTGTGCCAGCAGGTCGGGATAGCCCATGTAGCGCAGGTTCGCCAGATCGGAATCTGCATACGGGTAGCCGCTCGGATAGTAAGTGGTGAAAAACACCCCCTGGGTGCCGGCGCGGTAGCCGTTGGCCGCCTGGGCCACCTGCATTTCCCGCGGTGCCTTCTCGAAGGCGTCGTGGCGGATATTGGTCGAAATGCCCCAGATGATCTTGACGTTTTTGCCGCTGGCGGCCTGTAATAATTCGGCGATGCCGGAGGGGTGCTGCTCCATCATACCGCTCTTGTGGGGTGGCATGGCCAGCACCGTATCGACGAGCTCTGCGCGGATCATCCCCTCCAGGTCCAACCCCAGTGCCCGGCAGCCTGCGAGGCTGGCCCCGACGCGCACCAAGAGCCGTTTCTCCCTTTTCTGCTGAGTGGCAGCCCGGTCGCACAAGTCCCGCACGTCCGCGATGAACCGGGTGAAGGTCTCGGTGTGCTCGGGGATTTCCCGGCGGGCCAGAAAGGGCGCGTAGTCCGCGAGATTCAGCTCGATGCCGTCGGTATCGTATGAGGAGACCAGCTCTGCGATAACGGCTAGGCGGTTTTGCCGCACTGCGGGGATGGCGTAGGAGAAGCGGGTGGGATCGTCCCATTGGGCCTCGGGGATGTCCGGCTCGGAGCCCACCTGGTACTCGGGGTGCTCGAAGCAGAAATCCGAGCAGCGGCAGTCGGTTGCCGCTGCGGGTTCCTGATGCTGCATGCCCAGGATGAGGCAGGGGGACGAAGTTGAAGCCCAGTTGGTGAGCGCGCTCGCAGACCAGCTGCAGGGGGTCGTTGCCAGCGGCAATGAACTGCTCCAGGTTGAGCGCGGCGCGGTACCAGATGATGTGGTTGGTCCTGTTTACATTGTGGCCCCAGCGCTCGCCGGCCCTGGTGTCGTAGAGCAGGACGCGGCAATCTCCCACCGCGTAGGTAATTGTGTCGATCCCCAGATCCACGAGTTCGTCGATGGGCGCGGTATACAGGCGCCTGTCCATGGGGGGCTCGTAAATATAGACAGAGGAGTGCCGGCCATCGGTGTAGAAGATGACCTCGTGTTCGCGGCTCATGTGGGTAGCTTTCTCGTCGGGTCCGTCAGCGGGGTGCTTCCCCGCGCTCGGGACCAACCGCCAACCTAATATGGATAGATTGGCAGCGTCCAGCAATGGAAAGAGGTAGCTTATTTCCCCAACGGTCATGACTCCCAATGTCATTGCTCTGCCCGAGGGCGGCTATCGCATGTATTTATTATAGCGGGAAACCAGAGCGCAGTTGTCAAGAGAGGTCAGCTAGCCGATCTTTCTCGTCCGCCTCGCGAGTTCAGAGCGTAGCGGAAGACGAGGAATCACCATCCACGGGAGGTCTATGAAGTGACCGCATCCACGCCGTCCATGCCAAGCATCATCGCCACACAGATCAAGGCGCCACCGCACTGGGCCTTGCTCGAACGCAAGCTCATCAGTCTCATGGAAAAGGGCGCCGCCATGATGAGCGACAAGTATGCCGAGCGCAGCGGCGCTTGGTATTGGTACGACGATCTGGACGACTACTACGAGCGTTCGTACAACTGGTGTCTGCTTTACAACATGGGCGGAGGCGAGAACCTCGTCGATTTGGCGCTGAAGCACTGGAATGCGACGACGCGGCTATTCGACGATCGCGACAACAATCGCGGCAACTGCCTCGACTACATGAAGGGCAAGGCAACACCGAAGAGGCTGCGCCACAGCCTGCACAACGAGTATTTCAGTCTCGCCAACCCCGGCAATGCCGAGTGGCACCACATGGGCGAGGGGAACATGGCGTTCTACGACCTGGCCCTCGCAGACCCGACGATCTCCGAGAACGCGCGGCGGGCGCAGCGCTTCGCCGCCATGTTCATCGGCGAGGACGAGGAGGCGCCCAACTACGATCCTGTGCACAAAATCATCCGCTCTCCCGTACACAGCAGCCAGGGGCCTTGGTCGGGCGCGGACGTCGAAGACGCCAAGACCTTCCTGCTGGGTGGACATGCGCGCAACAACCCCAACTGGATTCCCAAGACGATGGGGGTGCGCGCCTCCCTCTACCCGGCCGTCAAGGAACTCGAACCGAATTGGTGGGAGAATCCCGAGCGGGCCGACGAAATCGTGGCGCTGTTCAACAAGATCGTCCTCGGCAGCGATTCGGCCCTCAACCTGGCGGCGACGGGGCTGGTGACTAACGCCTACCTCTACACCGGTGACGAGAAGTACAAACGCTGGGTGCTGGAATACGTCGAAGCCTGGATGGACCGGATCGAGCAGAACGACGGCATCATACCGGACAATGTCGGACCCACCGGCAAGCCGGGCGAACTGCGCGACGGCGTGTGGTGGGGCACGCTCTACGGCTGGAATAGCTACGTCGGCTGGAGCCACATCTTTCACTCCATCGCCATCGCTGCGGAGTGCGCGCTGCTGCTGAGCGGCGACGATCGTTATCTCGACTTGCTGCGCTCCCAGGTCAAGGTGCTGCTGGACCATTCGATCACCGACGAGAACGGAGCGCTGCTGGTGCCGAATCGGGCCACGCCTGACGGCTTTGTCCACGGTCATGTGGAGCCGAACAAGTGGGATGCCACTTCGTCGACGACCCTGCGTCTCTACGAGCTGGCGCACCTGTATCATGCCTCGATGAGTCAGCAGGACTACGACCTGATCGCGCGGGTGCGCCAAGGCGATGTGGAGCGGGACTGGAACGAGGAGCAGATCGGCGCGTCGAGAGCCGAGTGGGACAGCGAGTACAGCCGCTTCCAGTATTACGACGGCCAGAATCCGCTCTGGCCGGAAAAGGCTCTCGCCCTGCAATACCAGCAGGCCCTCGACGCCTTCAAAAAGATGGAGGCCGATGATCGTTCGGTTGCGGAAATCATCGCCGACAACCAGGAGCCGATGAATCCGGTATTCACCAAAGTGCTCACTCAGGTCATATTCGGTTCGCCGCAATACATGTATCACGGGGGTCTCCTGCGTGCGACCGTCCGCTACTATGACGCGGACCTCATGCGACCCGGCCTGCCATTGGATGTCGCCGCCTTGGTGGACGAGCTGCGACCGGATGGTGCGGGGGTGCAACTCGTCAACACGAGCAGGGGGGAGACTCGGCGGCTCATCGTTGGGGCGGGCGCTTTCGGTGAGCACGACTTCACCGAAGTGACGTTCGAGGGGGACGGCGATGACGCGGCGGTGAGGGTGAACGGGAAGTATTTCCTCGTGGAACTACCGCCTTCCACATCCGTTCGCGTCGATGCCGGCATGCGGCGCTTTGTCAACCAGCCCAGCTATGCCTTCCCCTGGCACGGCGGCGACAACCCCATTCCGTTCCGCTAGTCGGGGGCGATGACCGATATGCCGGCAAGGCGTGTGGACCTGCGCAGCGGCACGGTAGCCCTGCCTGCGGACGAAATGCACCAGGCGATGAGCGAGTACAACCTGAATCTGTTCGAAGATCGGCTCGAGGCAGGGGACGAGACCAGATGGCCGCTCGCGGAGGGATACCGCATCATCTATCTGGTCGGGGGGGAAATCGACATCGCTGCGGCTGGCAAGAGTAGCACACACGGCGAAAACAGCGCCCGGTTCGGGACTGGTGCCTGTGTTTGTAAGGGCTTCGGCTGACGGAGCCAGGCTGTGGCGATGGGAGCTGGTGCTAAAAGCCGCCGAAGGCCGGGCGGACTTTTATAGCATCGACCAAAATCTGAAGGCCTCGCATCCGGTGAGCCTGGAGCCCGAGGAGGAATACCTGATGCGCTGTGATCGAGTGGATTTCCCCCCAGGTGGTATCGCCTACACGCACACCCAAGCGGGGTCGGGCACGCGGTGTCTGCTGCAGGGGGAGTTGCGTGTGACGGTGCAGCGGAAGATCATCACAGCCAATCCCGCCATCTATCGAACCAAGTGCGATGATCTTCCGGAGCTGCTGCGGATGACGCGGCCGTATTACTTCAACGATCCCGAGAAGCGCCACAAGGAGGAGATCGTGCCCGGCTTCGAGACCCGGATCAGGGGATTCACGGGGGATGAGTATGTGGCCGCAGTGCAGAGGCAGATTGGAATCGAGCTGGAGAGCATAGTTGGCCAACCGGACTAACCGATGCGGGAGGCGGTGACCATGACAACTGTTTCCAGGCATGAAGCGCCTTTGCCGGCGGCGCTGCTCGACGAGTTGTGCCTCTTTTGGGAGCGGATATTTGCCACATCCTATGACGAGTTCCGCCCGGCGCTTGGCGGCGCTGAGGCCGAACACAACCGGGACGTGGTGTGGGTGATGCGCGAAGAGGCCGAGCTGGCGGGGACGTGCCATCTGACAACGGTCAGACGCGACCCCGCTCTGGGCGGACTGGGCGAGGTGGCAACCGTTGAGACATTTCGCCGCCGAGGTATCGCCCGTGAGCTGTGCGGACTGGCGCGGAACGAATTCCGGCAGCTCGGAGGCCACACGCTGTTTCTGGGGACGGGGAATCTCGAGGCTGCACGGGTGTACCATCGCTTGGGGTGGCGGAAACTGGTGGGGACGAATGTGATGGCCCTGATCGTTGGGGGGGGAGACGCCAGAGAGGTCCCTTGCGGAGTTCTTCCAGGCCAGGGGCAACGGTCGTCGTGGAGGCCATGACGCCGGCAGCCCGTATTCCGATGATCCCCCTCCTGGTCTCGCCACACGACGAGGTGATGCTGGATGCCAACGCGGGGATGGTGTCGACCAAGTTCGCCGTCCAGCACTTGTGCATGGGGCTCTTTCCCAGATACGATAGGCTGACTCGGTGTGGCTGGGGCGCCGCATGTCTGCGCACGCACGCATGAGGACAGACTCGTTGGACTGGCGACGGCGAAGGTGGACGATTCGGATCTCTGTGCGGTAGACGGCTTTGTGCACCGCAGCTGTGTCGAGGCCGGGGAGGGCCTGATTCGGGCGGCACTGGACTGGGGAAGCGGTGCAGGCGCCACCGGCTTTTCGGCCGACGTGGCCGTTGCTGATGAGGATAAGAGACGTGGCTTCAAGAGGCTCGGCTTCGCAACAGCAGGGCGGCGCCAGCCCTTCGTCGTGGAGGGCCGGAGCATCGATGCCATCCACATGATGCGCTTCAACCTGGGCCGTGATGGAGGAGACGAATAAGGTATTGCGGTAAAGTAAAAAGAAGCGGGTCGGAGATGGACTGCCGACCCGCTTCTTTATTCGTTCTTAAATTGCTTGGCGATCTCTCGTATTAACTCGGGACGCAAGATCGGCATCAATCGCACCAACAACTCGCCCTGCCGAAGGTCATTCTCCGACCAGATCCGCTTCGATCCGCGACTCGTTGCGTCCTCGATGGACGGGCAAAGCAATTGCTTCTCGGCCCATATCGAGACGGTTCGCTCGGGCAAGCCGAGCTTGAGCGATAACTCCTTGCTTGTGTATGATGCCATTAATCCCCATATCGCGCCTCAGTTACCCCAAGTATCGACGATCGCTTGCCCAAGGATATATACCGCCCCCGCCATCCGCTTGGATGCGACGGGGGCTTTTCGTATACTGTCGGCAGGCTCAAAAACGGAGGCAGCACAATGACGATCGAGCAACGACTTGAGTAGCTCGAGAAGCGCAACAAGCGCCTGACGGGTGCGGACCTGGCGTATGCGGACCTGAGGAGAACGAACCTGGCGTATGCGGACCTGGCGGGTGCAGACCTGAGGGGTGCGAACCTGGCGGGTGCGGATCTGACGGGCGCCAACCTGAAGGATGCGAACCTGGTGGATGTGAGAAACCTGCCTGAATTGAGCGCAAAACAAGATGAGGATGCCTGTCGGTCTGACTGTGGATAATACGGCAACGGCGTGGTCGGAGCATACAACCGCAAAGGCAAAGGGCGAACGCTTAAGCCTGGGCCATGATTGATTGGGCAACGCTGGCGGTGGAAGGGGGTTGTTATGCTTTCGGCCTGAAACGCGGGCCATAGCGCAGGGGGCGGATGACAAAGAAGATTAGTTGGAATCCAAACTCGCCACCCGCTTTACCATAACGCCTTGAGGAGTTTCTCGTGACCGATTTCAACTTCGAATGCCCCAAATGCCATCACAAACACTGCGAGACCGGCGAGATCCGCACCACCG
>Ga0315339_1001347_pt1 | contig 22381 bp, 14 predicted proteins | sample ASW17metaG_FD_204514 | JGI IMG/M metagenome (GOLD analysis project Ga0315339, IMG submission 204514) | Ammonia-oxidizing marine archaeal communities from Pacific Ocean, United States - ASW #17 | ecosystem: Environmental > Aquatic > Marine > Oceanic | place: USA: California | collected 2016-12-05
CGGCTTTCTAGAGATTGGCAAACGGGCTATCCTATTCCTGAAGGCAGTATGGCTAGGTGGCAGAGTGGTTATGCAGCGGCCTGCAAAGCCGCGGACCTCGGTTCGATTCCGGGCCTAGCCTCCATTTTTCCTTCCGAGTAGATCCAGAGAGATCCAATAACGCCCATAACTATCTGTATTTAAGCCTTTTTACGTCCAAAGGTTTCCAACACCATCTGTTGCCATCCACTGGGAAAGTGGGGTAACTTTGGGGGTAACTCCAATGTTGGAGGTGACCTTTGGGGGTAACTTTGTGGCTTAGAGCGATGCCTTTTGAATAACTCCGATCATCGCAAGTGCCTTTAGATGTTTGTGCAATTCGCCCGGTATCGATCCTCCTCGCAGTAAGACCCCAGCTTCCATATTCTTCTCCATAGCGTGACCAGTGAGGTTAGCGCTGGAAATAAAGCACGCAGAATTATCTGCTACAGCTATTTTTGCATGGACCTTGGCGGCTGAGGAATCACCTTTATCTTTACGCCAGTAATACACTTCAGCCCCGGGTAGCGCCTCATGCATCTTGCCGATCGAATCGATCGATAGCTCTCCTCCATACTCCTTACTCGATTCGAGCAAAACTGACACTTTGATCTTTGCGTTGATGGCACGGTCAAGTGCCTCCAGTATTGAAGGCACGTCGTATGCGACGAAACTTGTCAGGAATAGTTCACTTTTGGCAGCCCGGATGACCTCTAGCAGGACCTGCTCTGTTTTTCGCGTCGGCACGAATTTACTCGAAGGACCAGTCCAAACGAGCTCAAGCGAAAGCTTAGTTGCCGATCTATGAACAACGAAGCTGGCCGCAGTTAGCATACCAGCGAGCTCAGCGGCAGAAACCCTACTCGATTTCCATGCGGTTACTAAATCCTGAACACGTTTTTTGGCTATAGGGCTGTTTCCCCATCCACTCAAGGCCGTCGAGATTGTGCAGGCATCAGCGTCCCGGATATGCTTCGCGAGCTGCCGCACGCGTTCGGATCGGGTGCTCGTAGAGATCTCATTCACGACCTCAAGAAGCTTCTGCTCTTCGTCACGCATTAATCAAAAAATGCGGCATCATTACAGTACAGCGTTGGTATGAGAAGAGCGCGATCAAGATATCGATTCTGCGTCTCACAAGACGTCTCCGCAACGAAAGCACAGGCGTGACAGGCTGCCCGATGCAAGGATTGATCGTGATGCGGATCGTGCTCGGCGCAAAGAGGATCTGATGAGCAGATCCTAGTGCGCTCAAGCGCTTGCACCAACAAGCGACCAAGATTCGCTGGCTTACCAAGTTCAACGAGTCCGCCCAATGTACCATCTGAATCTGCAGCTGCCGTATAGATAAGAATCCCCGCTTGCTGTCGCCCACTTTCCACGTCTGAATAGATTCGCTCACGAATACTTGCCGCGTTGTAGCCACATTCTAGTGCTAGTTCGCGGATCAAAACGTGCGAGAGCGTGTGCAGCAGAGCGAACCGTACACCGGGGTAGCCTTTGTTCTGATCAAGTTTTCGGCGGTTCCGCCAACCGCGATGGCCTTGGAACAGTTGCTCATCAACCTGTTTGACGCCGCTTGTTTCAACCCAGCGCTGAAGTTCGGCCTCATCGAAGCGGATAAAAATCCCTTCTCCATGGACTTCCCCTGCGAGTGCCCAATCAGGCGCGTCATGACTGAGGCTTACAATATCGGGACCATCCGTTGTGTCCGAGTTTTCCTCCGGCGCCTCGACCCGAGTGAACCCCAATAGCGCATTGACTTCGCGTAGCCGCTCAAGGAGCAGGACACCGCTTATCTGTTTTTCAAACCCCGCGGGCGGTGCGACCGGGGTACTCAGAAAATGTGGCCAGTCGATCGGTGGGTTTGGATCAATTAAAACCTCCCATTCCGGCCCCTTGATATCGGCCTCGGAGGCGGTACCTGCTCCTTCATCGTTACGGATCGTCTCGACTGCAGCCCAGATCGCCTCTTTTGAATGTTTACCGAGGCCCGGTAGGATGCCCGCAGTTATCAGCGTTTCTACGGTTACTGAAACTGTTAAAGGCGACTCCTTATCCTTGAAATAGTCCCAGCCATCTTGGACCAATTGCGATACTGGGTCCTTGGTGATGGGAATTGCCAATGCCGATAAACTTGTCGGAAACCAGGTGTTGCTTGCGCCCAGCAGCACAGCTTTCGGCTCTTGATCGCATTGCTCATCGAAACTTTCCGTATGTGGGTGACGGCCACGGCAACTTGGCAGATTATTTTTTCCGACTCGACCAAATGCTTGCGCCATGTTGCGCGAGGCCCCGCAATCATCACATTTCACCCACAGGTTCTCAGTTTGCAGAGAAGCGCCAGCTTCGAAGAACCTCAAGCTACCTCTGCATTCCGACTTGCCGATGTGGACGAAGAAGTGCCAAGGAAAATCGTCCAGATGACCAGCACGGCAGGCAATCAAGAAACGCGCCGGTACTGCGTCAGCATCCTTGGCAGGCTGATCGCCCTTCGAGCCCTTACAGCCCTTGTGAACGAACCGAGTCAACTCAGGCCGGACTAGATTCTCCTTGCACTCGATTAACCCAATGTCATACTCAGACAGCAGGCCACATTTCACACAGCGTAACCAGCGCGGGAATGGCTTGACAGGCACACCGATGAACGCCTCGAGCGAGAATGGATCTACGATCTCTTCACGCTGAAACGGAGGGATCCGAAGACTAGTGACCTGTGGTCCAAGCACCCGTCGTACGGCGGCTAATAATCGAGCCTCTGTGACCGACCTGCATTGGTCTCTCTCCCATTTATCAAGTCCAAGCGTAACGACCGAGAGTCCTGGCAAATCGATCAGTGCACCAGGCCCATAAGTCCACAGCAACTGACTAGGCCTGACTGCGCCAACTGGTGTCTTATCGTTAGGCACTGCTAGCCCCGTCAGCACCGAAAAATCGACCTTCGTCCACCTGGGAGACAACTTTTAGTAGATGCTTGGCTCGGGAGCAGGCAACGTAGAGATCCGCCCGCGAAAAAATATCCATCGACCCCGGTTCGATCACATCAATGATAATGACGATATCGGCCTCCAGTCCCTTGAAGGACCGAATGGTGGAGAATAATATTTCTTTGTTACTCCGCCATGACAACATGTCCTCTGTCAGTGAAACACCGGACAAGTGGTGGCGAGTTTTTAGACTGGAGTTAGCGCGTTTGAATGGTGAAAGGATTACGATTTGAGACGGCATGATGCCTTCTTTTTTTACCCATTCCTTGACCCAACCATTCAATAATCGAATGGCCTTTTCACCAGCGTCTTCGACGACGATTTCGGTGTCGACGCCCAATGGGGCGCGTGGGTGCGTTGCAATCTCACGATGCAAGACTTCCCCCGCAGTGAATGCGATAGCCTGAGTGTTTCGGCAGTTGAGGGTTAACTCGAATGGTTCACCCAGCGCAGGAATCGAGGAACCCATGTCGTTGTAGAGATTCTGCGCTGGGTCATAGAACACATAGAGCTGGCCTTTCTCTGTATCAGCATTGATCAACTCGAGAGGATCCCACCAATCCGCATAAAAGTCCTGGCCTTCGTCAACGACCACCGCATCGAAGCGCTCCGGTAATGCTTCAATAGCTTGCCAGAATAATTCGGCGGCCTCGTGTCGCCAGAAATCAACTTCGTCACCAACACCAGGGTTGAATGTGACTCCCGCACGCCGGCACCAGTCGCTGCACAGTCCATGAAAATGGTAGACCTCAATGAGTTCTCGATAGTCGTCGGGAATCGATTCCTTGAGCCAAGAAGCCAACCTTTTGTTGTAGCAGAGTAAAAGGGTCTTCCTATCTTGAGCTGCCAATCGTTCTGCTTGAGCGAGCGCCAACATCGTCTTGCCTGAACCTGCAACGCCTTCGATCGCGACTCGCGTATTGGAGCCTAGGAAATCTAACAGCCTGATCTGGCCTTCCGTTAGCCGAAACAGGGCCTCTTCCTGTTCCTCGATAGTTCTAAAAAGCACAGGAAGTAGCCGAAATTCTGGAAGGATGACCCGCAGTACTTTATTGAGTTCACCCTTGTCGATAGTTCGCGGTGGATCTTGCCAGCTCCATGATTTCAGGGCGCGCTTGAGACGCCTCTCCATTTGTTTGAGGTCACCAGCCGAGAGGCAAATTGCGGGGTCAGCGCCCGGTGGCATCTGCCCCTTATACATACAGTCCGGGAATACCACCGCATAACCGAACGCGAACGGAGGGTTCTTCCCAAGATATTCTTGATCTTTTAGGCGTCTAACGATCTCGTGTAGATTCTTGCTTGCCTGTTCGAAGGGGTCCTGAATGTCGCGTTGCCCACCATTACTGAGCAGTCGATGCCAACGCCGGCCGTCCGCGTCATATTCGATCTTTCCACCCTTGACCTCCAGGACGAGCAGCCCTAGCTCCGGCCAGAGGATTAGAAAATCCGCTTCACCCTCTTTTAGGGTGATAGTGCCAGTCCGATCATTGCGATCGGGTCGTAACCACGGATAACTGTGGAAGACTCTAACGTCATCGGGTAATTGCTTAACCAGGATACGGGCAACGTCTCGCTCAGGTTTCAGCGAGATTTCTTCAATGTGGATATTCGGGATAAGTCTCGCCATATTCGCTCAGCTTTCTACTGGAACGCCGATCTGGATAACGGAGCGCCAGTCTGCCTCTGGCAGCTTAAGTGACCGAGTAGCTTTCGATCTTGCAACACGAAGATTGACCTGAGAAGTGCCGGTTTCGGCATCCTGTAGTTGGGTCACGGACCAGCGCCCATAAGAGATGCCCGCAACACCGATATCAGGTTGTGAGATGCCGGAATGTAGGACCAGGACGAGCGAGCTATTTTCTGGTAAGTCTTCACCGCTGGAAAAAAAACGAAATTCCTGTGTACTACCACCCTCTATAGCCACCTTAATGGTCTGTCCCCTAAGATTTTTACCCACAAGATCGGTGAGACCAGTAAGCTTCGGCATCGCCGGTTGAGCGGCCTTTTTCCTAGTCGACGAAGGACTTTCTCGGCGCCCGTTCTTTACTTCGCGCGGTCTCACAGACCATTGCGGCATGCTTTGTATCGATTGACTTTTACCCATGATTAATCGCACGTCCGGCTCGACCTCACGCATAGACATCGGTACCGTGAAATCATCCCAGGTATGGGTTCCAGGTCTCTTCAGCAACGCGACGGTCTTGTCCCTTTTCGGTCCTTTTTTTTCGTAGGCGAGTATTCGACCACCAATACTTGCTTCTTTGCTCCATTCATCGACACGTTCTTTGAGTTCCTTAACCGCGAGATTCTTTGCTGAAATATCGTCAGCGACCTCCCAGGCCCGATTCGCGAGTATATTGATCGCATCCGTTACGTCATTACGATCCGTCCGATCCAACGCACCGGCACCGGAGTTCGGGTTAAAATCATCGTGTTCTAAACGCATCACACTCAGCAAAGTGCCAGTCAGCCCACGATCCATCGCGCGCGGAGAGAATGGTGTTACAGATTGTGCTTCGACGTGTTTATAGAAAGTCGCGTGATAGTGTTCGAACGTTTCATAGTGAGACAAATCTCTGGGCCGTGCCCATGTCAGTACAGAGCAAACTAAGCCAGGGAATACACGTCCTACTCGGCTTGTGGCCTGGATGTATTCGGCCGTACCTTTCGGCTGGCCGTTGACCACCATCAGCCCAAGTCGATTCACGTCTACGCCGACCGACAGCATGTTGGTTGCTAAGACTATGTCAACCGCGCGATTCTCTCCTGCGTCCCAGCGCGTTACGTATTTGCCTTCGGCTGGATCGAACTCGGCTTTAAATTCGACTTCGAGTTGATCGAGAGATTTCGGGATCTCTAAGCTAGACACCCGCGAGGTCAATTCGCTGATAGTGCTTACGCTCCGTTGTGCCAAGCCTGGCCGCTCGACCATGCTCATCTGAACACGGTAGGCACGGGTCTGCACGTCGTCCTCGGTTAGCCGGCGCATGCCACCGAGTTCACGAAGAGAATTGAAGTACCCGACCGCAGTCATATACGGATCAGCTATCTTGCCGAAATGATTGAATAATTCTTGCGAGGCGGTAAGCAGAGCGCTGTAGATTCTAATCAACATCGCTGGTCGCGAGCTTCCGGGTGAGCAGATGCCCAGATAGCGTCGCCCCGGCTTCTCTTCTATGGGCCGCTGCACCGAGAAGAAATTATCCTCTACGTCCAAACCATACTGCGGAAAAATACAGACTCGGCGTGTAAATACGTTGTTGACCTGTTCCTGCGCTTTTCTTACTGTCGCGGTCGAAGCGACGATTTTTGGTCTGATTTTTGCGTCGTCAATGACCCAAGTTGCTAACTTATCCACTGCTGTCTCATAGAGCCCTACCATCGTACCCAATGGTCCACTGATAAGATGAAACTCGTCCTGGATGATCAAATCCGGTGGCCTGATCGGCTTCATCGTCTTGGTTTCGGTTTTTGGGAGCGAAGCCTTTTTCTGATGGTTACCGGTGCAGTCGGCCTCAGGCCACAACAGCCCGTGGCGCGGACATTCCTGTGTGGCCCTGCCGAATAGCGTGCGCGCTTCGCCTCGCCAGGCCATCAACGCGAACTTGTCGACCGTCGCAATCATCATGCTTGGCGGACGATGGTAGATTTCTTCGTCGACGACCACGGCTGGCAACCCTGGGTGTGGTAGCTTGCTTGACTTGCCTTTGGAGAACTCGCAGCGACTTCTCCTATCGCCACAATAAATCGTAGTACGTAGCACCTGTTTATCGACTTCAACGTCTCGGCCCGGCTGAATCTCGCTACCGCACCACGGACAACTCGTGAACTGAGCTGGTGAAGAGGCTCCTGCATCCCAGCGGTCCGGGTTTCGAATGTTTCTAATAGCCGTGTCACTAAGTTTAGTAGTTCCAGGGGTTACCTTATTACCGACCCAAAGACCGATCGTGAACGGAGTTGTACCCAGCGACGCATTGCCTTCCGCTTCCGCCTCGCGCCGTAAGACCTCCATTGAACAGAGCAGAGTCGTCGCACGCTGAAACTGCTGCAAAGTCAGCAGACGCAGCGTATAACGCATGATTACCGCCAGCCCGCGGCTACTGTCGTAACCTCCGAGATCACCTTGAAGGCGACGGATCGCCATGGTGAATGCGGCGACTCCTAAATAGGCTTCCGTCTTTCCACCACCAGTCGGAAACCAAAGGAGATCGGCATCGGCTTCCACAGGGTTCGTGCGGTCCTTGTGTAACGGATCGGCCATTGATGGAATCGAGAGCAATACAAATGCCAGCTGGAAGGGGCGCCAGGAACGATTCTTTGGTGCGTCGAGATCGGTTAGCTTTTTCGTCCCCCCGCGGCGACGATCCAACGCGAACATACTGTGAATACGCTGTCTTGCCATGGCCCGATTCGCGAACCGGAATGCTTCTAGCGCCTTATCATCGTGCTCGTTCGCAAGGACCTGTATGCCTTCGACGAGTCGGCGATGGATCTCGTCGCAGCGGGTCATCGCGTCTAAGGCATGCGAATCATAACCCACCACCTCGGCGCCGATTCGGGCGCGCTGCTCAACGATCCATGTCGCATAATCATCTGTCAGGATTGATAGAACTCTGACTAATTTTTCACGCTCCATCTCGGATAGCGCATCCATGTCCAGATAGCCTTCATTGACCATTTTCTGCATGGCAGGGCGATCATTCGGATCAAGGCCCGGTGTCTCGGTGATTGAGACCTCGTGGCCTGGCATCACTTGAGTTCGCACTTCAGTCGCATGCTCGGTATTGTCTGGCGTCGTTGTCGCGTGCACACTGATGCCATGCCCTACGGCAAATTCCACTTGCTTACGGTAGATCATCTCTAGTGATTCGCGCTCAGTATCGTGACTTTCACCTGCCAGCAAAGGGCGCCGACGAAAGATCGCTGGGTCCTCAGCATTTTCTATCGCTTGAACGATTAGCTCCGGTTGAAAGACCCATGCCGTGTCCTTATTAATCTCTGGTTCCTCTTGAGCGTTGACGAGAAACAGCGTCACCAAGCGATCACCATTGGCACTTTTCGGCCGAATTGCACCCTGGACTCGAACCTTGGGATTGTCTAAATCTGGAGCCTGGTGCGAGACTACGCCGTCTTCGAGAATCAGATTCAACTTGCCGCCGCAGGGCACACGTTGCCACACGCGCACCTTGGCCTGTTCTTCCTCCCCGGTGTCTTTGTTTTTCTTGATCCGGAAGTGATCATGATCGTTCAGCCGCTCGTACCTCCCCCAACGCGCCTCGACCTCAATAGCCTCAATGTCACCATCGACGCAGAACGTTAGCCCAAAACTAGACGGCACAAGGGACTGGTTACTGGCCGCATCAATTTCTTCGTCTGAGTCTGCCTCCGTGTCGGCCTTACCTGTAGTTGAGTCGAATTCGGCCCCCGGATCATGGCGCCCGGTATGGACTTCAAGATCCCCCGGCTCATCGTCCACATTATCGAGAACCAACGCCCCTTCGAGACCCTCAATACCTCCCTCGCTTGCTTGCCGCGGAGCCAATTTCCCCACCAGGTACCGTTCACGGACACCCATGTCGATGATAGTTTCGTTTGGCCCTTGGGCCGGGCCCAACAGATCGCCGATGACCGAGAGCTGGAGTAGTTCTCTTATATAAGTGTGATCATCTATCAATGGCACGTCATCGATGCTCAAATCACCGAGGCCCGATAGAGCAGTCTCGAAGTCCGACCACTGCACCCGTCCGGTACTTCCAGAAGTAGGAGGTGTAAGAGATGCCGTATCGAGGGACATACTCGGATCGATAGCCGATACCCGATCGAAATAGAGCGTCGTTTTCTCGAGATCGGAGCCGATTCGCAGAACACGGCCCACGCGGACGATCTCGCCAGAAGTATTCAGGACCAGAATCCAATCATTCTCTTGAATTGCTCGATAGAGAGAGCGATCGCCCTTGAGTGCTAGGGTATAGCTTGCTAGCCCGGGATCGGTGACGAGCCCGTGGTCGACGGCGATCCAAGCATTGATCGGCCGTTTCTCATTCTGCTCTGCCACGCGTTCTCCTAAACCGTAAACTCATCGCTCAATAAGGCCTCGACCCTACTAGCCGTATTGAACCCATTGTCGATAAGAATCTCCGCTATGTCTCGCCCCGCAATGAAGATGATGGGATGCCTATCTTCACGAACTTCCTGATAGGCCTGGCGCGAGATCACCGATGTCGTAATGATTACTCCAAACTGCCGGTGTCGAATACGCGATATAAGTCTAGAGACTTCTTTCACCCCCACCGTATTCGGTGACTGACCATCAAGAGGCGGGCGATAACATTTTGCTTCCAGCGCAAATTCCGCATAGACGGGATCATTCTTAAGCCCTATCAAATAACGACCTATGGCATCCCGGCCACCATCAATCGTACCCCTCGTAATCTCATCGACGATGACGCGCGAATCGGTGAGCAGAAAGATTCGAGCCGCAAAGGCTTCGAAAGCGATTGGCTTATCTTTGAAATGCTGCCACACCGTTCCGAGTATCGCAGCCTTCAGATCCGAATCCGGTGACTGTTCTTCCACGGTACGAATCACCGTGGTCGGTTCTGCCGATAAGGGGTGGTACACACCCTTCGTCACCCATTCTCGCCAGGGTATAGGGGCATTTGGGGAAAGCTGCTTCCCCGCCGCTAGATCCTCTATCCATGACCGAGAGATGACTGGAATATCGAGTACCGTAAGTACGGCGCGATAATTTTGAAACCGCTGTGACTTGGAGGTTTTCCAAACGGCAACTAGATCTTCTGTTGCAGACAAGCCTGGAAATCCTGGCACTGCCAAGCCCTTGAACTGGACAGACCGCGAGCCGACTGCCGTCTGAAATTTTTTGAATATGAAAAAAGGCGCGATGCCTGCCCGAGGATTATCATCGGCATGCAAAAGCGAGAAAGAATGACGGAGAACCTTGTTGCCACCGGCCTTAGTATCGTGAAGCTCATGGCCTGGGGTTTTATTATCGCCGTAATAGATAAATTGCCCAGTGTTCAGATCAAGTGTGTCGGGCCAGTCCCGTTCTTCCCCTGTCGTAAACAAGACGACCCAATTCTTGTTCTTCCCTCGGCCAGAAACACGAAAGCCACCCATATTTCCAGAACCCGGAAGTAGTTTAGAGATAGGCTCTCCCGATAACTTCCCATCCGAGGTACTCTCGTAGATCGCATCAACTAGAAAATCACTCGACTTCAGAGAGGAAAAAGGAACGATTTTCATAAGTCCAAACTATGTTGAGTCGCTGCTGGCTTGCTATTGAGGTCGCCGGCGGCACCACGTTGACTCGATTTCTTTTTATCGTAGCGTCCCTGAGCCGCCTCTTCTTCATAGCGCTGGCGATTCAACTCTGAAAGCCGCCGCAGAACTTCAGCATGGGCCTCGCCCGACAAAGCGAAGCGAATATTGCTGCCATCGGGAAGATACCCTACTTCTCTAAAATCACTAGCGGGTGAAAGATCGTTCCAGCCATAAAGCTTGAAAACCACCTCGTTTATAGAGTGCTGAGCTGATCGCAGTTCTTGCAGAGCGGGAGAACTACTTGCCGGATCATGAAACTCGTTATAGAACTTCGTCAGGCCTAATTCATGCTCCTGCATATAACGCTGTCTCATTTCGAAGAATGACTGGCCTATTTCCAAGACTACTTCCTCGTCACGCCCATCTAGCAAGGCACCTGGGAAAGGAAAAGTCTCGAAAATATGTCCATGAGCATAAACTAAGCTGGATAGGTCGCCGCCTAAGGATGTTTTTTGTTGCCACGCCCAGGCGGCGTGGATATCGGAGGACAGCAACGCGAAAACAGAGTATCGATCATCTGCTAAGACACACAGTTTGTTCGAATAGATGTAATTGTTGGGAAGAAATGTGAAAGCTGGATACTTTGTTACACCCGTCGAAATTACCAATACCCTATCCATCCGATGCTTGTCGCTACTCCACCACGATGGATGGGACGAAAAATGCTCGTCGCGACCTATAGCGTGGTACATACTCCTCGTATTGGACCCAGGTAGCCACCAGTATTTCTTGCGTTTTCTAGAAATTGGTGTCTTGTTGTTGAGTTTATCGCGTTGTGGTTTTACTTCGCGCTCGACTTTATTGAAGGCATCGACATATTGCTGAGATTTTCTCTTAGACCAATCCCCAAAAAAAATGACCCAACAACTTGGTTGATACTTTGGGTTTTTATTTACCTCGCTCCCACCGATGAAAGGGAAAAGGATGTCACCAAAATTGTTATTATCAGAGAGCCACTCGTTGGCAAGTGATTCGGTAATTTTAAACCCTTCGCCTAACAGTATCGTGCCCTGAAACATTCGTTTCGAGTTTCCTGCGAGCTTTTTCGGCTCCCATGACTCAATCTCACTCAGGCGAGAGGTAATGGTGTCAACAGACTGATCATTCAACAGCCGATCACCACGCCACTTATCCCTAGAGAAGTGAATCTGATGGACAACCACGGAGGCCTTACCAGGCCAAACTATGTCTGTGTTCGCAAGAAAAATCTCACTGCCAGACTTGATCATCTGCTCAAGGCCAACCTTTCTATTATCACCCTCTGACATTGATCGCCGTGCCAATAGGCCTAGGTAACCAACCGGGTTTAATAGCGACAATGCTTTGATGAAGAAATGCACTACTACATCGACCGAAGCCTTATGTTCATAAGGAATTCGCGTGATGATGTGTTTGGCATACGCATCGCCTAACGTTCCCGATATCATTTGCCCGCCCAGGAACGGTGGATTCCCGACAGTCGCATCGAATCCAGAGTTCGACCTACTAAATACTTCCGGGAACTCCAATACCCAATGAAATGGCTTTCGCTCAGGTTTGTCTTTCGGCCAATCGACCGCCAGGGATTTGCTGGCCCTATGTCGGAGCGCATCGCTTTGGGCTACATCGCCCTCGATAGCCTTTCCGGCCTCCATCGCAAGTGTGCCCGGATCGTAAGACGCCTTTCCAGATGCCAACACCTCGCCGACGAACGCGTCGGCAATCAGGATTGGGAGGTCGAGCCGTCGTTTTGCCTCAGCGTCAAGACTTGCCATGAACTCGACATCCCTAATGTCCCTAATGGGCCGATCCCGCAGGTCTTTGCGCAGCTCCATTGCTCCGGTGACTGCCTGGCGGATATTTTGGGCAAAGAGTTGTGGCGTGGCTCCCTCGAGAATCATGTGCAGACAGAGCAGCTGGTTGAGATCATGAATGCCCAACAGGCTGTCACCCGATCGCAGGTTGTGATCCAAGAACCCGAAAGGGCGCCCTTTGGCCAAGGTAATCAACCAGATCGATAGTTTGGCCAGTTCGACCGCCAGTGGATTGACATCGACGCCGTAGATACAGCGTTCGGCGATCAACCGCCGCGCGGTGAGGGTTCGATCCTCTGAGTCCTTACTCAGCGATTCTCGGTCGCCGACTTCATCAATGACTTCACCCTCTGTGGTGACGGCCTGGCCGTGTTGCTCCGCCACCGCCCACGCCTCGACTAGGCGCTCTCCGAGCCAGCGACAGACCTGCACCAAGAACGCCCCAGAACCCATCGCAGGATCACAAATCTTGAGATCGAGCAACTCCGCGGGTGGCTTGAGTTGCCATTCCTCACGGGGTTTACCCTCTGCAGGACCAACATAGACGATTGGCTCGAGGGTCTCTCTGACGATCGCCTCGGTCAGCGAGGTCGGTGTGTAGTGACTGCCTGTCTGGCGCCTATCTTCACCGCGCGTGACTACGAACGAGTTTTTAGGATAGACCAGCGGCTGACCCCAACTATCCAAGCGAATTAGATGAAAGTAGGGCTTAACCTGCTCGAACAGCTCCTCGTCCCCCTGACAGGCCGTCAGCAAGCTATTGTCTTGGGCCGATTTGAGTTCTTTTCTGAGGTCGTTATGAACTCGGGAGCTAGAACTGCCCGTGCGTTCTGTCAATAACTTTTCAACCGCCCCATTACCGTTAAGTGCGGCGGACTCCAGCTCTCCCAGCGTGATCCAAGGCTGCTTAGCGTTTTTCGTTGCATCGAGATCTAGTGTGACTTCCTCCACCCGGTTTACGGTGTGATCCAGCAGGCCTTCATAGACATAGCCAAGCTGCTCTACATCCAGAGCGCGATACGACAAGGTACGTCCCTCGTAAAGCTGAATCGCGTCGAGTAACAACAGTACTGTGCGATTATCGATCGGTAGTGGTTTGGCCGGATCCTGTTGCCAGGTCGTGTTCTTGGCGCGGCCCTCTAAGAATGTGAAGCGATCCGGGTCGAATAGCGAACCACCAAGAGCGGGCATGCGCAGCGCCTCATGATCAATGCCGCCATAGACGCCACGGAAAACTGCCAACAGCCGTGACCAAGCATCCCAACGTCGTTCAAGGATTGCCTCGTCTTCTTCGCGCAACTGCATGCGTAGGGTAGAGATCGCGTAGTTAGCTTCGTAGCGCCTGTCACCCAGCAGTAACAGATCACGTTCCTCGGCCGAGAGCAAAAAGACCAAGCGCATCATGACAGTCAAACCACCTTCGTACAGTTCTCGAACACCGACATCGCGGAGAAGCTCTCGGTTCCGATCGACGTCGGCCTTGTCTAGGGCCTGAATCAGAACCTCCACTGCACGGCGCACCTGTTCGCCAAGCGTATCCCTGACCTCGTCCTGGTATTCCAGCGAGCGGTCGAGCAAAGCGGGAAGCTGTTCGTCTTCTGCAACGAAGAATCGTCGAATTCCCAGAAGAGAGACGAACGCCTGTAGCAGAACAGGCTCCGAGCTCCATAAGTGCACGTACCAGCTTGCGAAGCTCGTCACTCCACCGACGGGCGCATCGACAAATAGCCACTGCTCGCCGTTGGTGATCAGCCCGAGCCGCGTACCGGTGTCCCGGCATAGTCGGATCATGCGTTCACTCGGTGTACTCGCCCAGCTGTCACCGCGAACCGCTTCGTTCAAATCGATGCCGGGATCAAAGACTTGGATCAGCATTAGCGATTTATTGGCGTTTTGGTCGTCGACTACGGCGTAGTCGGGTATGAGCGTTACACCATGTTCGGATACTTGAACGGTCAGATCGTTAGGAAGCTGACCCGGTGACTTTAAATTGTCGCCCGAGTCATCTTCGTCGAGTTCCAGCCCCATCTTCAGCACCAGATCGATCCAGGCGGTATGAAGCTCTGTTAGATCTGGATCAGCGGTTTCCTTGGCCTCGCGCCACTCGTCGTAGGCCTGGCGCAAATGCCTTTGTTTTTGCGGATCAAGCTTCTCAAGGCCTTGCGGGAAGTTCTTTTTAAGAACCGGTACGGCTAGGAAGGGTCCCGAGGCTTCTAGCCAGTCCAACCATTCGAAGCGTTCAGTCATGGTCGCCCAGTTTTTATGAGAGAGGCGGGCACTAGAAATACGACCGAAACCGGGAACGTACGCTCGGTGAAATCGGTATAGCGTTTTTCGATAATTGCGGTCTCTTCTTTTATCTCCAGCGGAATGCGTGCCAGACGGGCTTTCAGTGCTTCGACGTCGCGACGAAGCTCCGTGCGCTCGTCCTCCGTTAACCTTAATTCGTATTGTTCGGGCCTTTTTCCTTTGTCGAGCTCCTCCTGGATTGAACGTGCCAGTTCATTCAATACGTTCCTAATGTTGTCGATCTCCCTATTCTTGCCGGCGTTTAGAATATTTCGAAGATTTTTCAGGCGATCCTTGGAACGAGCTTCGATCGTTCGTTGGATGCTCTCCTCATGTCTATCAAAGCCTGTTTTCAGCGAATCAAACAATGATTTCTTAGCTAACGTAGGTGTCTTCTTGTCCAACCAATCTTGAATCTTTGTCACGCCAGGCTCACGCCGGAAGGCCTTGTCGGCAAGATAGCCCCCGGAAATCGTCAGTTCTTCGTGTAATCGACTATGATCCGCCCCCGTAATCACGAGGCGCGAGATCACCGCAACAGCCAACTCCTCAAGCTCAGCATTTGGCAAGGTACAAACATCAATGCGGTAAAGTTTCTTCGCATCACTCTGCGCCCAGATCTCGGCCCGAAGTAGTCGCAGACACTTTTGCACGAGAACATGGTTTAGATGTACGAGCACCACATCGTTGCGACCCTTTCGAACGTCATGGTCGAATGTGATCGGCCGTATCCGATCCGTTTTGAGAGGGTCTTGTAATCCCTCTAAACACTGTGCCCAAGAACCCGGGAGTTGAGGCATTCGGAACACCGTGCCGCTCGGCGCATTCTCAAGCTCCGTCGGTTCGAGGCCCGGCATTTTCGCAAGTTTGAGGCCGGTCTCGACCACCTTTTGGATGCGCTCGGGCTCAAGGTGGAGGTCTTTTATCGTCCCCTCAAGACGTTCATGCAGTTTCTCGATGTGTTCCTTGAGCTTGCGTTGGGCATGAATGTAGTGACGCGCCTTCTTCGCTCGTGCTTCGGCTTCACGTGTATCGAAATCTTTGCGCTTACCTTCGATAAGCTCAGACATTTGTGGTGCAATAACTGGATTGACACTGCCCATATCCTCGCGCATCGACTCGAGTTTCTTTAGGGCGCGGATGATGTCTTCCTTGTGTCCACCAAGGGTGCCATCGCCTTTACCGCCGTCGACTGGATGCCAGATCAAAACCTCTTCTTGCTTCTGACCCCATCGATCAATGCGGCCGTTTCGCTGCTCCATCACGTTTGGGTTATAGGGAATCTCGAGATGGATCATGCGATCGCAATGGTTTTGCAGGTCAATGCCTTCCGAAGCGGCATCCGTTGCCAACAGGATCCGCACCGGCGCATCGTTGGGATGGGCTTGAAACGCGGCCTTGACGGGTTCGCGTTCCTTCTCCTGATCCATGCCGCCGTGGAGTATAGAGAGCCGATCACCACCATACCCATTGGAAGCGAGAATCTGTCTCAACCACTCATGGGTGCTGCGATACTCGGTGAAAAGGATTACCCGACGATCGTTCCACTGGCCATGCGTTTTCAGATGCGCCTCAATCCAACGGATTACCGCGTCAGCCTTACTATCGGCGCGGTTCTGATTACGCTGCGCCCAGGCGCGTAGCTCGTCGAGCATGGCACGTTCGTTATCGGTGAGGGAAGCTGCGTGCTTCGTGGCCTCTTCAACGGCTTCAAGCTCCGCTTCTTCGGCCTTTCGATCGTCGGCGTAATCCTCTTCGGCCTTCAGAATCGCCTTGCGCAGGATGCGCTCCTTTATTGGCGTTGCTTTAGCCTTGGTGCCTCCTTCGAGGGTGGTTACGTGTTTCTCAAGCGTCGCGGCAAACGCAGCAGGTGATGAGAGCAATCGCTTCTTGAGAAGTCTATTTATGAAACGAGTACCGCTTGGGCCCGAGATTTCGTTGCTCTTCTCCCGACTTTTACAGTACTCATCAAGTCTACGATGAATCGCTTGTTCATCTTTCGTGTAGGGGATTTCCAGCATTTTTAGATTGCGGGTTGGGAAGAGTCGCTTGCCATCCTTGCCGCGCATATCCGTTTTCAGCCGGCGGACCAAGACCTCCGCCAGCTGTTTCCCGTTTGGCAGGATGCTCCGAGAAAAGCGCTGATCGTCGAGCAACTCCAACAATGCTGTGAACGACTGGGTGTAGCCGTTGTGTGGTGTTGCGGTCAGGAACAGCCGATGTTGGAAGTGAGGGGAGATTGCGCGAATCATCTGAGTGCGCTGACTCGAGAGCGCGTAATTTGCACTACCAGCGGGTGCCACGTTATGCGCCTCGTCCACTACGAGGATATCGAACTTACGCGGATAACTCTTATTTGGAGGTAAGACATCACGCATCAGCCGTAACGGATCGCCATTCTTGATCCAGTCCATTGATGTGATCAGGCGTGGGAACGATGTCCAGGGATTAGCATGGATGCCACGACTGCGGCGCAGATGTTTGATGTAGTTCGTGTTGACGATCCGGAATTCAAGACCGAATTTCTCGAGCATTTCGTCCCGCCACTTCACTTGTAGCGAGGCGGGACAGACGATGAATACGGTGCGGGCTCGATGTCGAAGGAGTAATTCTTGGATTACCAGGCCAGCTTCGATGGTTTTGCCGTATCCCACGTCGTCGGCGATCAGCAGGTTGACTCGGGCCATGTCGATCGCGCGGACGAGGGGTTCAAGCTGGAGGGGTTCGATCACCACGCCGCTCCGGAACGGGGCCTGCAGGTGGCTACGATCGGCGTTGGTCGCCGCGCCCCAACGGACTGCGTCAAGGAACGCTTCCAGTTGTGCCGAGTCGTCTTGACCGTCGATCGTTGGCAGACCCGCCTTCTCGATGGCGCGGGCGCCGGGCTCGATCTCCCAGACCACTTCGAGTTCTTCGCCGAGAGCGTCGTCCTCTATGGAGTTCAAAGTGACGTAGTTCTGGCTCCGTTCATTAGTGTCGACGGCGTAAAAACCTTGGATGTCGGATACGACCCATTGCCTGCGGCGAACTTCAGCAAGCTGGCCGGGTTCCGGCGCTGAGGCGCAGATGAGCTCAGAGGGGGCATCGGTGTTATTGGCCATTGATTGTTTTAGCGCCCGTCTATTGAAGTTTTGTTTAGATATTCGTTACCGTTTAGCCATATCCCGTGTTCGGTGCAGCCATGCTGGGCTTTCCTAGCGCGGATGACGCCTTCTTGGTTCGTTTGCGCAATGTGGTCTTTACCTCCCGTGAATGCAATAGGATGCTTCGAGCGATCGCTCGACCAAGATCGACAGGAACCGCGTTCCCGATCAGACGGCCGATGGTTTTAAATATCACCGCCTGTTTCGGATGGATGAAACTATAGTTCTTCGGAAATCCCTGAAGTATTGCGGCTTCTCTCAGTGAGATCGCCCTGTCTTGATCGGGATGCCCAAATCGGCCATTTCCGTAACCGAAACATTGAGTCGTCATGGTCGGCGCCGGGCTGTCCCACTCCATTCGCCCATAGACGCTTGGGTAGGTCATACCAGTGGAACCTTTGTGACAATCTGCAACCAATGATTTCGGCCAGTCTCGCCATGTTCCGCCGGGTTTGGAGGCACGAATTCGTTTTAGGTTTTTGTCAGATAAAGACGGTGCTACATGCAATCGATCTCTTGGCGACCGAGCTCCCGCCTCTATCCGCCGTAGGCGACCAATAGTCTGCCTAACAGTCGGTGCTCTTGAATGGGTTGGTCCTATCAACTGGATCGGCCCTAGCCTTGATGCTAGCAATACCATCCGTTTCCGCGTTTGAGCAACTCCGTAGCTCCCACAATCAACTACAGCGAACCAGGCGTGATAGTGAAGTTTCTCTAGACGTGTAACGAATTTGTTAAATACAGCGTATTTAGAGACCGAAGGAACGTTTTCCATAGTTACGATATCAGGCGTTATCTCTTCGACGAGATCGGAAAACTTGTTTAATAATCCCCATTGGTGATCAGCCCTAGTCTCATATCGTCGCGTGTACGTCGAGAAGGGTTGGCACGGAGCGCAGCCCGCTAGAATACGCAGTCCTGTAGTGGGGAAAAGGTTAGCTACCGTGTCGGCGGACATGGTGCCAACATCATCCTCAATGAAAATTGCTTTGTTATTCTCCTCATAGGGAAATCGACATGCTGGATCGAGATCAATGCCAGCATTGACTGGTAGGCCTTCAAGAAGAAATCCATGCGTTAATCCCCCGGCACCGCAGAATAAGTCGACAGCAGAAATTTTTCGTCTTCGTCCCATGCCTATGTGCTTTGAAGATTCCAATCGTTTTGCTGGGATCCTATTCCTAACCCCAATAGGCGCGAGCCCACTGCGATATGTCAGGATTTCTCAGAATCGCTTTGACTGCGTTTACCCGATCGTTGCGGAGTAGGCTTGTGGAACCTTTTCAGGAAACGTTCTCGTTCGCGTTGTTTTCTTGGTTCATCAATTTTCTCGTCGATCCATTTTGCGGCCTTAAAAAGAAAAAACATCCCTTTGTCCCTTGTTATCTGGTGGTTACAGACCTTTCATATTTTATATCAATCTATAAAACGCAGTCCCTTTTTTTCGAGTTCACAAGGCCTAGATTTCGACATAGCCGCAAAATTCTCGGAGCCTATAGGAGCCGTGGTCTGATCCACATCTGTGTGATTGAGTTCAAAAAAGGAGCTATCAGGCACGAAAAGGCGGCATCCCTGCAGAAATCGTTGAGGGAGGAAAAATCAGAGATGGCGCAATTGTAGAGCCTGCTGGTGGGAGTCTGGTGGGAGGATGAGCCCAAACAACCTCAATTCGCCCTTGAGATAGAGATGGGTAAGAGTCAGCTTGCTGCCTATCCGGCGGCCTATAGCACCGTTGGGATGGCTACCGATTCTCTTCCTCATCCAATGCTATCGATTCAGATAACAATCTATGTGTGGTTTTTGAAAGTTTTGCGATCGTAATCTCTGGATCAACCAAACCATTAAAGTATTCACCGTATGATCCGTCCCTATATCCAACGAACATTACAATTCCTAATACATCATCCCTCCAGCACTCAGCCTTAACCTTCTCAAGAGACTCAACCATTGCGCTTTTCTGTTTGGTTTTTAGTTTCGGTTTAGCTATCTTCATACTGCCTTACAGAGATACCAAAGAGAAAAGGCTCCTAGCGTTATATAAATAACAAAGAGGAAACCAAGGATGAGGGATAGGTTTAGTAGTCCTTTTAATACCCTCATGTGATCGTGTCTTCGAACATCCTCTTGCATAGCTCTCTAGCTTTTCCAAAGGCTTCCAAACTTCCGTCAAGCGACCAGCTATTTCTTAGGCTTGGGAATATCTTGTCGGCTCTAAATGACTGCGTAGGTTTAATCTCCATCTCTACCGTATCGTATTCTTGGTTCATTACATCCACGAACTCTGCCATTTGGGCAGTATCCGTTCTCATGATGTTTACATAAGCAACCTTTTCGCCCCTTCCGTGTTCTGTGACAAGCGCTATCAACGCTTCTATTTCCCCACCAAAAGCCTCAAGTGTTATCCACTTATCTTCAAGGCCGTTTGCTAGGTTGGATGGATCAAGGCCTATGTACCAAGATGTGCCAAGTACAGCGTTCTCACATTGATCTTTCTTGCCGTTCAGGGTTAAGCGAAGTCCATCGTTGTATATGACCTGTCCATTAACACTGGCATAGACATACCCAGATTCATTACTAGCGATTGTCCAGCTGTCGGGTCTTTGTCTTTCTTGCATGACCCATGAGACTTGGGAATGCGTTGTAAGGCTTACGAAAAAGAGCAGGAGTAGGTTGAATCTGTTCATGCTAGTCAGACTAGCGACAGATAAGGACAGGAAGGAGAGGAAATCAGACGATTAGGTTATCAAATATGGCGAAATGTGGTGGGTTGGTTTAATCCCAGCATGCGTTCGGAGTTTCAAGTAGTTTTTTTTCTCCACAATTAAAACAGGGTTTCTTATCAAGGTTTCCAAGATCAAAATAAATCATTTTCCCTCTGCATTTTGAGCATTGGAATCTTCTTTTTGTTTCTATTGGGTCGTCGCAGTGTCTTGAGGAGAATAAGCCACATTTTACGCACTCAAATAGGTTTAGTTCTTCACGCTTACGAGGAATAGGGTGGCGGTGAGTCATCATTCCTATGCCAAGATAACAGGCGCCACTTTCCCATTTACAAGAAGAGCACCTAAAACTAACCAGGCTACCCATTACCTAAAAAAGTTCCTCAAAATAGACTTCTACCTATCTCACGATCCGTGATGAGTTTCAGTTGACCATTTTCATCATAAAACTGCCACCTTCCTACCCACCTATCATTAATTTTGATGCCTCTACAGGCTATGGTTCCGTTTTCATTGTAGTGTTGCCAGAATCCCTGCTTTAGCCCATCTATCCAAGTGCCTTTAGCTGCTAGCAGCCCATTTTTCCAATAAGCTTCGTAATGAATATTTAGAAGTACTTTTTTCTCGTCTACGATCTCGTAGGCTCTTTCTGGTTCTCCGGCCAACCAACCGTCAAAGAATTCATCTGTCTCTACGCAATACTCCACATCCGGATCAGGCACAGGCCATGCAGTCACTTTCACTAGCTTCATAGGCTAGAGCGGCTCCAAGACATTCTGATCACCTGCGTCGCGTTCTCGCCAGATAGTGCCTTACTACCGATAATTAACCCCATAATCCAATGCCACTAAGGGGATAAGCCAAGACCCCACCCGACTATTCCAGTTGTCACAAAGATAGTGGATAGAGTTACAACTGCCACGGCAGCCTTCACCCATAACCTATTACCTTCAAAAGTTTTGCCAGCCTCTGCGATCAAGCGTATGGCTCGATAGGCGCTATAGAGGCACACGGCTAAAAGCAAACCTTTTTTTAAGTACCAAAATTCAACGGGCAGCGGCACGCGTAGGTGCGGATTCAAGGGGTTAAGAAGGACTTGAATGCTGGCCCAATAGAGGAACCACAGGCATCCGACTCCATAGAGCCAGAAAGCTCTCTTCAAACTTATCGGTTTGTCAGTGTTCAAATTAAAATCGTAGTGTCAGCAAACGGGCCACGCCCTGGCGGGTGAGGAGGGTAACGCTCGCAATACTCGTCCATAGTTAAGAACTCGACATTCCGACCATTCTCATCATAGGTTGCCCGCTTCCCTATCCAGTGCCCATCAACTTTAAAGCCTCTACAGGCTATGGTTCCGTTTTGATTGTAGATTTGCCAGAAGCCTTGCTGTTGGCCATCTATATAGGTGCCTTGCGTTGCCACATTGCCATTTCCCCAATACGCTTTGTAATGACAAGTTAAGAATACTTTCTCCCCATCTAGGACAGTGTAAGGCCTGTGCCAACTGCGGGTTCTGCCCAAACTATCGGGAGTAGACTCAGCCCAACCATCATAAAAAGGCGGATCGTATTCGAGGCTTTTACCGAGATCATCATCGGGTAGACGCTTAAGTGTTGTCTCTACTAGTAGCAACGCCACAACTTTTTCACCACAACTTTTTCACCCCTGATGGTTTCAATAACTGACCATTCTCATCATAGAGTTGCGACCTTGCTCCCGACCAGTAATCAATAAGAAAACATCTTGAGGATATTTTTCCGTTTTCATAATAGCGTTGCCAGAAGCCCTGCCTAAGACCGTCTATATAAGTGCCTTTCTGTGCTAGCTGCCCATTTTTCCAATACGCCTCGTAATGGGCGTTTAAAGGCACTTTTTCCCCGTCTGCTATCTCGTAGACCCTATACGGGTGCTTCCCCTCATAGTCTTCGTCATCACCAAAATGGCCATAGCAGCCATCAAGGAACAGATCGATCTCTATGCGATAGTCCGAATCAGGCACACGCCATTGAGTTACTTTTACTAGCTTCATTGGCTACCGAGCATACCTTGGTTCACAGCCAAAATTGGCTAGAAATGTGTGAGCGGTA